>Ga0183098_10181_pt1 | contig 209562 bp, 151 predicted proteins | sample BioMet9_FD_128884 | JGI IMG/M metagenome (GOLD analysis project Ga0183098, IMG submission 128884) | Microbial communities from bioreactor (seeded with sewage sludge) at Lawrence Berkeley National Lab, California, USA - Biofuel... | ecosystem: Engineered > Bioreactor > Anaerobic > Unclassified ...
CAGGGCCATCCATGTTGTGGATATTTGTTGATGAAGATGCAGCTGGACTCAATGACGCTGCTTTTGCGTTTGGAATGGAGAAAGCCGAGTGGTTGGATGCTCCGGGAACTTATCATAATGGAGGATGTGGTTTTGCCTTTGCCGACGGGCATACAGAGAGCCATAAATGGTTCAGCGGCACAACGAAGCACGGTCATAATTTTGTAATTACTTCTGAGAATGACAAGCGCGATTGGGAATGGATGCGACAACGAACATCTGCCAAGGTCGGAGATAATTGACAATAGAACGCGCAAGTCACAGATTCTATTGGGGATGCGTCGATTCCACAGTTGACAGAATTGCAGTATTTGTCATTCTGCGGCGGATTCGATGAAGCCAACAAAACAGTTTAGAAAGGTGAAATTGCTTTTTGGGGGAGTGATCTTTGTTGTTGCTTCCTTTCTTCTTTTTTTCCGGCTCAGCACCATTCCTGGATTACACGGGGACGAGGCTTGGGCTGGCCTTCGCGCAAATAGTATTTTGAACGGTGAATGGCCCGTGTTAGGTATGAACAATTACACGGGGTCGATTCATCAATATCTCATTGCACCGTTTCTATTTCTGTTCGGCTATAAGGTGGAAGCTTTGAGGGTTGTCACAGTTTTAGCAACACTCTTTACCATTTTTCTTTACTATGGCGTTGTTAAACGACTCATGGGCAAGGTAATGGCATTACTGGCAACGTTGATACTCATCTCCTTACCGTTCTTCGCACTTTACGGACGTATTGCCAACGAGGTCTTTGCGTTGAATCCAATATTGGCTCTTCTTGCCGTGTTACTCATTCTTAAGAGTCACGGAAACAGTACTACCAGACAATGGTTATTTTCTCTTCTTGCAGGTATATGTCTCGGTCTTGGAATTTGGAATCATGCAATTTTTTCTACTGTTCCATTGGCACTTTTGGTAGTCGCGTTTTACAGAAGACGCTTAAAAGTTCTCAGATCGCTAACACTGTATATTATCATTTACGGAATACTCCTTGCGTTAATTCCAAGAATTTTTTGGCAAGTTCAAAATGGCGATTCATCACATGCCAGTCTCGCTTTTCTTACTTCATGGGAATTTTACAGTGCGTTTTGGCATCGCTTAACACAGTGGCCCATTGTTCTTTTGCAGGTAATACACGGAGATATTCTTTTTAAACGATTTTCCGGTGAGATCATTTTCATTACCCCCAACCTGTCCTGGCTCATATTAATCATGGGAGCGATTATTTTTATTAGAAGAGCATGGAAACATCGGTGCCATCAGAGTGAGATAGAGCTTATCATCTTTGGAGTTGTTCTATTTCTATCTACGGCTTTGATTTGTCCCGCAAACGCCGATCGTTACTTCCTCCTCGTATTATATCTCGTGCCATTGGCAATGGCCTATGTTGCGGTTAATCTTTTCAAATCTCATTTCAAACTATTGCTTGTTGGCATTCTTTGTCTTTTTGTTCCGATTCAATTGGCTAGAATTTACGTCAACTTTTTTCAAACCCAGTCCAATAGTCATGGACGATGCGCAACGCTTCATTTAGGTACAGAAACTGAAACCAGTAACCACTTCATTCGGACCGATGAACTATATGCTGAACTATCCCGAAATGGAGTAAAGGAGGTTTACGGAGAGTTCTTTATCGCCATGCCGTTAAGGTTCTACAATTTGAACAATAAAAGCCCAATCCAGATTCGTACCATTGGCAATTTGAGAGATCTGCCTTCCCTTGAGACTAATGCTGAGCACTCTGCATGCGTTATTGTTTATGCTGGAGGTTTACGAAGAGTAACTGAAGGTGATTGTTCGGAATTCCATATCTGGCACAAGGATGCACATTTCCTTATCCTAGCTCCAGTAAAGTCATCAAACTGATATCTCCTTTTTTTAAACACGTTATCTACAACAATGTCTCTTATGTAAAGATCTCAAGACTTCAATTTAATACGCTGATCATCACAAGTGTCAGGTGTTTTGGACAAACGCCAATTGAACAAGTAATTGACTGTGAAATTCCAAAAAGTTACAGCAAGAATGGCCAGTAGGTTAGCTAAGTATAAATTTAGGTGTAGGACACGGTTAAAGAATGTCAGCAGAACTACGTTTAGCGCCAATCCCAAAGCGCATATGATGTTAAAACGTAATAATCTGTACCAGACTGAAGTTTTCTTTTCCTCCTGCGAATGACAATCACGGAAAGTCCATTTATCATTCCAGATAAAGTTATTAATAATAGCGACTTCTGCTGCAATCACTTTTCCTGGAATTACCCACAAACCAAGCATTCGGGAATCACACATCACAAAAAGAACAAACATATCCACCACAACACCGCTTAAACCAATAATACAATATTGGATGAATCTTTTGATTGTCATGTTGATTGAGGTGTTGGTCCTTTTTTGGGGGAGGTTGTTGGCCAAAGCTCAGCAACAAGACAATAAAGAGCTGCAATGAGAGCTAGATTACGTAAAACCAGTGCCGATGCCTGAAATAAGTTAAAGTGCGATCCATAACCAGAACTTGGATAAAAAAAAGGAATTATGACAGCCGCTACGATCAACAAGAAGGGACCGCCTAGACGACCATTCATAATTGCGACTGAAGCTAAACCCGCTGTCCAAATAAGATACTGAGGACTCAAAACTTGATTAAAAGCTATAAAAGCAACAAGCGGAATTAGGAGTAAACGGGACAAAGAGTTAATATCCCACTCTAATCTTTTCCAAACTCGCCAACACACGAAAATTTCCGAATAGAATACCGTTGCAATGAATATTGTCTGTGCGATTGGAATTAGAATTGGATTCAATGGACTATCAACTTCGCACCAAGCCCTAACCCACGTCCAATTTGCCTCGACTATGCCCAAGTTTGACAAAAACCAAAGTATCGATGCATAAAGACTTTCAGCTTGTAAACCGCGTCCCGCATGGAACGCTAAGAACTGCCACCAAGGCATAAAAAAACTCAAAATCAGTAAAGGTAACATTCCCCAGAACAGCCCAGTAATAAAGTCACGACATCGTTGTTGCCGATAGGCAAGTATTAAAAGAGGGGGGACGAAAAGAACGGGATAGAGCTTGCATCCAATACCAAAGGACGTTAGTAAGCCAGAAAGCAGGTATCTCTTTTCAATAAAGGAAACAAGCAAGGCAATACTAATGACAGCAGGTATTAAATCAAAGCGTTGTAGATAAAAAAAGTAATTTGCCGTTGTTGCAACGGTAAATGAAAGGACCGGAATCATCCATTGTTGCTTCTCTATTTTAAAAATCCCTAACCATACTAAAAATCCTTTGACAGCTAAATCAAGCAGTAGTATTTCAATCCCAAATGCAACTTGAAAATGCCGTAAACCCTCAAAAAAACTGGGAATAATGAACCAAACCAGAACGTAAGGCGGATATTCGAAAACAAAATCACGGTAGGGTAATTGTCCATCCCAGAAAGACATCATAACTCGATGATATAAAGAAACATCGCCGTGTATATCCCCCTTGGAATTCCAAAGCGTATACGCTTGTATACTTGTTAATATTGCCAATACAAACAGCCAAAAAGTGAAGTCCGTCCAGTCCTTCTTAATATCCAAATAAGAGGTTTTTCTAAACTGCTCATCTTTAGCATTTTTCACGAGATTCGAATATTAACAACCCTCTATTTTGAGAAAATTTGTATTGAATGAGATCTTAGGATGTGCGGTTTCACTAAGTCAACATTTTTTAAATAGACAAATGTATATCGATGCATCTTGGAAATAGCCATCTGTCTGTTGGGCCAGAGTTCGTCCGAGTGATCGTTGTCATGGGCATCTTTCAAGACGTTCGAGTGTTTGAAGCCTTGCTTATTAAAAATGTCCGGGCCTTTTTTTGAAGCGGCACTGACTTTGGCGGTAGAAAGAAATTCCCCCACTCCGTTGACTATTGGTCAGATTTGCCGAGTGTCTGTAGTAATCCATGCTTATTACTACCGTTTTCCCCGTGCCTTTTTTCCATGAGTCATCGGTTCTCTTTGTCCTATTCGTATGTTTGTCCTTCGACACCTTTAATTTCAGCCAGGACACAATAGCTACATAGAGCCATTTTTGATTTATTTGTTGACATACAGGAACATTATTCTATTTTTACTCAGGAAGCCATTTCTTAACTAATGAAAATAATCACGAAACAACATATAAACGCATTGTGTTGAAGAAAAGGTTTTAGAGCATTTATATCTCACGGAGGTACCTTGCAAAAAACAAATTTCAATCATTTTCTTGCTGTCATTGTAGTGAGCGTTATGTGGGTTATGGAAGTGTCCGCAAAATCGTCAATACAGGAAAAAACCTACGAAAATGATCCACCGTGTATTGCATACAAGCACTATTTATCCGAGTTACCATGGGTTAAAAAAGTCATATACGAAAAATCCTATAGCACTTCGTTTGGTTCTGGATTTGGATACATAGATGGAGCTATTCAGCCATCGGGTTATTATATTCGAATTCCAACAAACTCAGAATATGGGACCAATTTTATGGCTTTTGGTTTTTCATCGGCTGAATGGCAGTATTCCGAACGTTTTAAGAATGTAATGTACTCTCCTAGACTTACTTCCTGGACGAATTTTCAGATGAATTACCCAGAGTTTTCAGACTTAAGTACGGATGTTCGCCTTGGAATACTTGCTCCTGACCAGTTAAAATGGACATCTCCAACAGAATTTTCATTTGAAACGAAATCAGGAAAGTACATTGGTAAAATTGAATATTATGAGAATGACCGGCCATTAAAAGTCAGTTACAAAAATCATACAGGTTATGGCGCAATAATTACTTACGAATATGAAACAAATCGTGTATTTCCTCCTAAACGATATATTTCCTTTAATGGGGTGAACCGTATTACTAATATTTTACACGTTTTGGAAGTCGGTATTGATAATTCAGTTTCAAATGGCTACGAAATGAATTCAATTATTCCAACAAATCCTGTTATTACAGACATTAACGTTATTTCAAATAGTGAACGTTATGTACTGCAGCCGGATAAAACACTTAAAAAATATATATATAGTGACGACTATAAGTATAGGTCCTTGCCTATGCGGTTAACTGTCATTGGGGCTTTCATTCTGATTGGAGTTTTAATATTTATTTATATAAAACGATCACAATGAAAAGAAAAGGAAACGTTATGAAAATCATTAAACTGAAATCAATAATACTTATATCTGTATGCACCTTTTCGACATTTGCACTTATATCATTGGCAAGTAGTGGATCAGGTTCTGGTGGAAATTGTTGGGAAGCTAATGGCACATCGAGTTGTGAGGCAAGTTATAATAATAATCATTGTCAATTAAAACCCGCAGGAAGTGTTAAACAAAAATTACAACAAATTAAATCTGGTAGTGGTTGGTCATTGAGCACGCCTGCAACAAATGATTGTGTCTACATTTGTTATCTTACAAATACACAGACTCCTGTTGGTTATCAGGGTGATGTGCTCGATTATGACACAAATCATGGTGGACGCATCTGTACTAATATTAACGGAACTACAACTTATTAGTATATTAGAATTATGACAGGGTGTTACTTATAATAACGCCCTGTTGTTCATTATGTGAGTCGTATGTTTTTTAAAAAACACGAACAAAGAAAACCGCCAATTCACCTTACTGCTAGTTTGATTATGTTATCGTTATTCGCAGTAGTGAAGATTTTTACAGTCTTAGCTCAATGGTCTGGTTTAATTCCATATTCCAATACATTGAATCCTGTAATAACGTTTCTCATTGGCGTGGTCGAAATGGTTATTGTTTTTCTTTGCTATTACTATTTTTCAGTTAAACGGGCTTCACAGTTTATAGTTCTAATCGGATCAGCATTTTTAATTTATCGTTTCGTTATCAATCCCAGATATTGTCCATGTATGGGTGCATTACCAGAGTATATTCCTTGGCTTAAGTTAAAGGCCGAATTGGTTCTTATTACCATTCCGTGTTGGTGGGTTTGCCTCGGTCTTTGGGGATGGGCTTGGGAACAACAGCATTCCTCTTAAATCATGGCAAAAATAAGACACGCCAAAGAATTGTCCGGAACGCGTTGACAACTGTTTTACCAGGTTGCGGAGTCTTAGGAAGGACAGTGGCTGGAGAAGTGAAAATTCTGCCAAGTGGTTACACGCCCATTGGTCAGACTGGATACCGAGATTGTTATGCGTTCCGACAAAATCTGTGTCTTTGCGGTATTACTGCGACGGAGTGTCGTGGGAAGAGCACTTTTTTTGGCTGGCTCATGCCCATCGCTACCTGGTCCGTTATTATCAACATACTAGAGCTCTTAGATTCATCTAAACATGATCTGTATTCTACTACTGCGGCTTAAGTGAATTTTTTACAATATGCAATCTCGGACACGCTTTTAATAAAAATCATCCTTTTTGTCATACCATAAAGCTAATGAACAAAAATAAAACAATGTTTTATTTATCGTAGAAATTAAATCATCATCATGATGTGTGTTGATAATAATTATATAAAATTGATGTTCATATGAATCAATGGAATATTCCTAAGAGCTTAATATGCTTGTTAATTCTGTTTTTAACTTTATTAGCATTTATTGCACCATTGAACAATGGATTTGCTATTGGTGGCGATGATCAATTTGAGTTGGGAAAGGCGAGTCTTCTTCATCGAACCCCTGAGTTGTCTCTGAGGTTAAATAACGATCAGCCATGGCTGAATACAATTATCATAGCAAAGGCTTTTAATGTTTTTGGAGAGAATGCAGCTGTTCCAAGACTTTTTAACCTATTACTTTTTTTTAGTTTAGTTTTTGGAATTTGGACCTTAGCAGGCAAACGTTATTCAGTACTGTTTAAGGTCGCATTTTTGTGTTATTTTATCACCGCAAATGAAGTAGCGATCTTAGCGATAAGTGCAATGTTGGAACCTTCTGCCCTTGCATTTGCTGTATTAGCAATTGCATTTTCTTGGAAAGATGATGGTAATGTTGTATGGTGGAGATCTTATTTGGCGGGGATTCTCTTTGCTATGGCAGTATTTACAAAACTAACTGCTCTCCTGGTTATACCAGCTTGGTGTGTCTTGATCTTTTGGGGAAAAGCGAAGCGAGTCGAACGAGCGATATCGCTTTTACGGATGCTGTTATCGTTTATTTGTGTGATGTTAATCGTTATAATCATTTCACCAACATTTTCTTTTGATTCAATGTGGATTTCACATCAAAAGGCGAGTCAAATCATCAAAGCCAATAGTCTTAGTGGAAATGAATTTGATATTTCGAATGTCTTTCACGAATGGTCTGTTATATTTGCAATAGCTCTCGGAGTAATTGGAGTTGTTCTAAAGAGGAACATATACTCTTTGAGGATTACTCTATTTGCTATCGTTTGGCTCTTAACAGATTTTATAGTATTTGCGAATCATAGACCTTGGTGGGGATATTATTCATTTCATTTTCACATCCCTATCGCAATTTTAGCTGCACAAGGAGCTGATTTTGTAATACGAGAAGCTTGGAAAGGAATTGCATGTAGTAGTGAGAAAACATCAGAGCCGAGTTTGTGCGTTTTTAGGAAAATTAAGCCAATAACTCTCTCGAATATATATGCGGTACTAGCTGCAACTGTTATTGCATGTTGGATTGGCTTTCGTCTTCCTCCTCTTTGGAAAGAAATCGATTCAATACATTCCGAGGAAAATGCGCGTGATAACGAGTTTATACCAATTATTCAAACCTTAGCCAATAAAGTCAAATGGATTTACATAAGTAATAGTAATATTGGTTTCCATTGTGGCGTTCAGCAGCCGCCAGAATTAATTATAAGGACATACAAGAGAATAATTACTGGAGAGTTGAGCAAAAATGGCATACTTGAGATTATAAAGCTTTATCATCCTGAATTGCTTTTATTAAGTAGAACTGGTGAAATGAAGGATGAAAGGTTTTTAAAGATTTTGGATTCCGGGCATTATAAGTGCATTATGTGGACTGCGAATTATCAACTATGGGCAGCTGGTAGCCTTCATTTGGAACCAGCAAAAACTCCAACAGAAATTGTTCATGAATTAAGAATATGATGTTTTCTAAAGTTACATTATTGAATACCGACATACAATGCTTATATAGAAAATATAGGAATCGACCAAGCGTCGGGCAGTGAGTCTGGTCGTGGATGAAGGTTTTGGCACGACGAGCAACGCGTGTCGCGCCCTTGGGCTCTGTCGGAGCAGTTACTACCACGAAAGCACGATGAGTTCCGAACGCCGAGTTTTACATGACAAGATCGTGAACCTCAGTCAAGAACATCGCCGCTTTGGCTATCGACGAGTGGCGGCACTTTTGCATCGGAGCGGTTGCGAAGTGAACGTGAAATGCGTGCAACGGGTTCGCAAAAAAGAAGGCCTGCAAGTTTGTCGCAAACAACACAAGCTGCGCCGAGTGGGAATATCGACGGCGCAACGCCAGCAAGCCGATCACGCGAACCACGTGTGGAGTTGGGACTTTGTGAGCGACCAAACGGAGAACGGAACAGGGGTAAGAATGTTGACACTGATCGATGAATACACGCGGGAATGTCTGGCGATCCACGTGGATTGGTCGATCGGAGCCGTGGACGTGATCACGGTTGTGGAAGTCGCGATGGCACGATATGGCGTTCCCGAACACCTGCGCAGCGACAACGGACCGGAATTCATCGCGTATGTGATTGCGGACTGGTTGAAAGAAAAGAATGTCAAGACGATGTATATCACGCCAGGCTCGCCTTGGGAGAATGCGTATATAGAAAGCTTTCACGACAAACTGCGGGACGAATGCCTGAACCGCGAAGCATTCGGGAGCCTGTTGGAAGCGCGAATCGTGATCGAAGAATGGCGGATCTATTATAACATGGAAAGGCCACACAGTTCGCTGGAATACCAAACGCCAGCGGAATATAGTCAGCGGAGAAACAGTTCAGGGCTCTGGTCGGGCTACGCCCTCCCGACGCCCCGAACTGAACAGCAGAAACAAACAAAAACAATGGCGGAACTCTACTTATAATCTGTCCACTTTTTCGGGGCAGGCCATAATGAATGAGCCAAAGTTTGCTTTACCATGCGTTTGGAGTGCGGGAAGGCTATCAATACGTTCGAACTTCCTATGAGGATGGATGCATTCGATTCGTAATAGAACCCAAGAAAGAATTATTTGTCTGCCCAGACTGTGGCAGCACGGAGGTCATTCGCAAAGGCCGACGCTGGCGAGAATTGCAAACCGTGCCCATCGGCCTCAAGCCCGTCTTCCTGATTGCCGAAGTTCCCAAATGTCAGTGTCAGAAATGCCAGCACCGGTTTGAGCTCTCCCCCCCTTTGCCCACGCCTATGTCCACCACACGCACGCATTCGAAACGTTCGTCGGCAACCTCCAAGCGATCATGACCATCCGAGACCTGGCCGATCTATTGCAGACCAGTTGGGACACCATTAAAAACATCGTCAAAGCTCGGCTCGAAAAACAAGTTGGCCATCCCCGCCTCAAGGAGCTCAAACGCCTGTCCATCGACGAGATTTACCTCGGCAAATCCAAAAAATACCGCACCGTGGTAATTGATCTGGACACGGGGCAAATTGTTCACGTGGCCCCTGGCAAAGGCACTGAAGCACTCACAAAATTTTGGCGGGCACTGCGCCTCTCCAAGGCTAAAATCCAAGCTCTCACCATGGATATGAGCGCCGCCTACTGGGCCGCTGTCCGAGAGAACCTGCCTGATGCCGCCATTGTTTTTGACCGCTTCCACATCGTCAAACTGGTCAACGAAAAGATCGACGACCTGCGCCGCGCCATGGTCAACGAAGCCACGGGACTCATGAAACAAACCATCAAAGGCATCCGCTGGCTCCTACTCATGCGCCGGGATACGATTGACAAGCAAAAACTGCCCAAACTCGACGACGCGTTGCGGCTCAACCAACCATTGCTCCAAGCCTACCTGCTCAAAGAGACGTTGGAAATACTCTGGCAACAACCCAATCGACAAACCATGCGAGAGAGCCTGGAAGAATGGTGCGAACAAGCTGTCCGGACCGGTGTGAGACAACTTCAACAACTGGCCAAGACACTCCGAACACATGTCACAGGCATCCTCAACTGGCAGGAACATCGAATCAACAACGGACGAATGGAAGGCATCAACAACAAAATCAAAACCCTTCTGCGTCAAACCTACGGTCTACGCGACGAACGCTATTTCACACTCCGCCTCTACAATCTCCATAACTCCAGACTCCAACTCCTCGGATGAACCGGAAAAGGCTCGCCAATCCATTGCTCAAGCAACCCGTCACTATCCTGCAAAGCCCAGTCCCACTCGATCGGGAATTGTTCTTTTAGTTTTTTACAAAGGTGCGAAACCATTTGGGTGCGCTCATCATTAGATGGAAGAGCCTGCACTTTTTTACAAACTTCCACCACGGATGTTGCCCATGTCTGAGTTGCCTCAGATGCGCGCGAAATGGAACCTGTCAGCCCAGTCAAAATTATGAACAAAACCAAGGCTTTCCACATCTCCTTTGGCAGAAACGGCGACTTCTTATTTGTGGAGTAAAATCTATTCATTCGTAATTTCCCGACCAAAAACAAATTCGCCGGGCTCCGGGCAATTCCTGTAATAATTCAACTGGATTTTGAAGTCTACAAGAGATTCAAAAAGAGAAGCCTGTGAACAATGCTTGAACCATTGGTTAACTGCGTTGCCTCGTGAGCCAAAACTAACTGTTACCTGCCAAGGCGAGAACAAAACGCAAATTGCATTTCCAATATCATTGATGTTTATGAGTATTCTTGTATAATTTCACGAAAACCCCCCTATGCGTAACGTACATACATCGAGTATAAGCCGACGTGATTTCATTCGTGCCACAGGTGCAGGCGTCGCTCTTTTCAACATCCTTCCCGGTCATGTTTTTGGCCAGGAAAAACTCTCTGCCAATGACAGGATTAATATTGCGGGAATTGGAATTGGAGGGCAGGGAGGATCAGATATCGATGCCATCGCTGCAGAAGGTCATAATTTTGTGGCTTTATGCGATGTTGATGACAAATACGCCGCCAAGAAGTTTGGCCAATTTCCAAAAGCAAAACCATTTAAAGACTACCGCGTCATGCTGGACAAAATGGGGAAGGAAATTGACGCGGTTGTCATTGGCACGCCAGATCATACCCATGCCGTGATTGCCATGGAGGCGATGCGACGTGACAAGCATGTTTATTGCGAAAAGCCGCTGGCACACAGCGTTTTTGAAGTGCGTGAATTAGTCGCGGCAGCGCAGAAATACAAGGTGATAACGCAACTTGGAAATCAAGGACATTCGAGTGGATCAATTCGCCAATTGTGTGAATGGGTGTGGGCGGGTGCTTTAGGAAAAGTTCATACGATTCACGCAGGTTGTGATGCGTTCAAGGAAGTTTATTGTCAGATTCGGAATCTCGATAAAGTGAATCAAAAGTATGATGTGCCTGCCGGGTTGGATTATGATTTATGGGTTGGGCCAGTGGAGTTTAAACCGTATACGCCGTTGTGGGTGCCCTGGAACTGGCGGGGATGGATGCATTTTGGCACGGGAACCATTGGTGATTGGTTTTGCCATGTCGTTGATCCTTCATTCTGGGCCTTGGATCTTGGACAACCAAGCAGTGTTGTAGCTGAAGTTTCCGATTACGATTTATCCAAGCATGGCGCCACATATCCGCCGGGGACAAAAATCACTTTTGAATTTCCCGCAAAGAACGGTCGCGGACCTGTCAAATTAGTGTGGCATGATGGCAATACTTTAATTCCTCGTCCTGCGGATTTTCCAACCGATGAAAAGGTCCCAGGTGTTGGAGCGATTTTATTTGGAGACAACGGAATGATTGTTCACGGCTCCCACGGCGGTGGAAATTGTCATTTGTTGCCCGATGCGCTCATGGACAAATATTCTGGGAAAAATGCTCCTCCGGAAAAGATTGTGCGCGTGAAGAACCATCAATGGGATTGGACTGACGCCATCCGTAATATTCGTCCAGCAGGATCCAATTTTGGCTATGGTGGCCCGCTGACTCAAGTGGCCTTGCTGGGGGCAATTTCCATTCGTTTTCCCGGGCAAAAACTGGAATGGGACGAGAAGAAGGTCAGGTTCACAAACAATGAAGCTGCCAACGCATGTTTGAAACCGCGTTTTCGTGATGGATGGAAGCTGTAATTGTTATTAAGCGGTTTATCTGATTTTGTGGGAAAATAAAAAGGGGGCTTCTGCCTGTTGAGAACAGAAGCCCCGTTGAAAGTTGGAAATCACGGATGGCATCCATCCATGATTTTGATTCGTTTACCGGTTATTTAGTGAACGAGACAAGGGACGGATCATATCCCTCAGGGGCTTTATATCCCAGAAGGTTCAGGATTGTGGAGGCGACGTTTGACAGGCCTGGCTGTTTGAGCTGGGCCATCTTGTATTCATCCTTATAGGAGGAATCAACAATGACGAAGGGAACTGGATTCAGCGAGTGAGCCGTTGAAACAGTTTTTACCCCCTTCTTGACAGTAAACATTTCATCGGCATTTCCGTGATCTGCCGTCACGAGAACAATGCCATTCAATGCTTCCACTTCCTTGATCAGACGGCCAAGACATTCATCAACGGTCTTGACAGCCGTAATAATGGCCTCAGGAACACCGGTGTGCCCGACCATGTCGCCATTTGGAAAATTGATGCGACCAAAGCGATATTTTCCAGTCTTCAACAGCTCGATTGTTTTCTCTGTGATCTCGTAGGCCTTCATCTTGGGGGCCGTGTCAAACTTGACCTTGTCAGAAGGAATCTCACAGTAGGTTTCGAGATTCTTGTCAATATAACCGGAACGATTTCCATTCCAGAAATAGGTGACGTGCCCATACTTTTGAGTCTCGGAAACGGCAAACGACGTTACTTTATTCGCACAAAGATATTCACTCAAAGTGCGATCAATCGCTGGTGGAGAAACAAGATAATGATGTGGAATGTGAGAGTCACCATCGTATTCCATCATGCCGGCAAAAAGCACATTGGGACGGCGAACACGATTGAATTCAGTAAAGTTATCATCATCAAAGGCCCGAGAGATTTCAATGGCACGGTCACCACGGAAATTGAAGAAGACAACAGAGTCCCCATCCTCGATCGTTCCGACCGGTTTTCCATTCGCCTCAATCACGAAGGAATTCATATATTGGTCAGTGATTTTTGGATCTTCCTTATAATAGGTTTCAACTGCCTCGCGGGCGGATTTGAAACGCCGGGCGTCACCCAAGACATGAGCTTTCCAGCCACGTTCAACGATTTTCCAATCAGCGTTGTAACGATCCATTGTCACAATCATTCGTCCACCGCCGGAAGCGATCTGGTATTTGAAACCAGGATTAGCCGTATTGACCTCTTTGAGAACTGCTTCGATTTTATCAATGTAGGTTAAAGCGGACTTTTCATACACATCACGACCATCCAACAGGGCGTGAATATTAACATTCTTCACTCCTTCTTGGGCACAGCGGCGCACCAACGCGCAAAGCTGATCGATATGAGAGTGAACATTGCCGTCTGAAAGCAATCCGATGAAATGGAAGCTCTTGTTACTGGCCTTGGCACCAGCCACCAATTTATTCCAAACATCACTCTTGTAAATGGCACCTGTGTTGATGGACTTGGCGACCAGTTTTGCTCCTTGATCGAAGACGCGTCCGGCTCCCAGTGCATTGTGTCCAACTTCTGAATTTCCCATATCCTCGTCTGACGGCATTCCAACGGCAGTTCCGTGAGCCCGGAGCTGGCAATACAACTTGGATCCCATGAGGGCGTTTAGATTCTGGGGTTTGGCCATGAACACGCCGTCGGATTCGTCGCGTTTTCCAATGCCAACACCATCCATGATGATCAACAGAACTGGACCTGGACGGCCTTTAAAATCGTTTAATTTAGATAACTTCATTGACATGTGAATATCCTCTCGAAATAGCTCTTTTTCATTCAGAACGAGCAGTGTGACTTTAAAGCCAATATGGGCATCTGTCCAATTCAAATCAGCAAGCCTGTAGTTAACAAATGAAGTGGCCGGTGTGAGACAAGAGAAATGACTACTTCGACCAAAAGTCATAAGTGTCAAGGATCATGGACGCAACACTTGAAGAGCAACAGTAAGTTATGAAGGGGAAAGAAATGGGACATGCAAACGATCTGTGGAAAGATTATCTGACTGGATGTCGCCCCCATGCTTTGACGGCTCGTGATCAAAGACGTCTTTCACAAGTTCGAAGAACGATCGTTAAGAATATGAATTAAGCTTTATTTGTGGCAGGACGTTCGTCCAGGCAATTTCTGATGATGGAAGCAAGTGCTTCTGGAGTGAAGGGTTTTGAGAGAAGCTTGACTCCGGTTGGAATTGTCGTGGGACTATTGGAGGTGGTATATCCACTTGTGATGACAATTTTGAGATCTGGTTTCAGACGGGAGAGTTCTTCAGCCAGTTCAAGTCCAGTCAAACCTGAAGGCATGACCATATCCGAGAACAAAAGCTGGATTTCCTGATGATGTTTCTTCCAGATTTCAAGCGCATGAACTCCGTCCTGAGCTTCTAGAACTCTGTATCCATGACGGCTGAGTGTTTGTTTGACGATGCGTCTTAAGCTGCTTTCGTCTTCGACGACAAGAATTGTTTCTGTTCCATCTAGAATTGCGGACGTCTTCTTTGTCTGAGGTTGTTCCAGGGGCTTTGAGTCTGCCGGGATATAAATGCGGAATGTGGTTCCCATGCCGATGACGCTGTCTACTTCCACCCAGCCACGGTGTTGTTTGACAATTCCATGAACTGTGGCCAAACCAAGTCCGGTGCCTTTCCCGGGGCCTTTTGTGGTGAAGAATGGTTCGAAAATGCGGGCCATTATCTCTTCTGTCATGCCACATCCGGTGTCTTGGACTGAAAGCCTGACAAAAGTGCCGACGCGGGCATCTCTTTGTTGGAGGACATCTTGCGGTCTGAGGTGGATGAGTTCGGTGATGATTTTGATCTGACCGCCTTTGGGCATGGCATCGCGGGCATTGACGCAGAGATTGACGATCATCTGTTCCATCATTCCAGGGTCAGCATTTATCCATAGAGCATTGGGGAATGGATGGATCTCCAGTTTGATGTCTTCACCAATCAATCGGCTGAGCATTTTCATCAACCCATTAAGCAATTCATTCAAATCCAGTCGCTTTGTTTCCATTGCCTGACGGCGGCTGAACAAGAGCAGTTGCCTAGTCAGGTTCGTTGCGCGATTTCCCTGCTTTTCAAGTTCATTTAATCCATCAATGAGTGAGGGATCATTGTTGGTCAACTCCTTGAGGAAGCTGATGTTCATCATGATTACCGTAAGGATGTTGTTGAAATCGTGGGCAACACCGCCCGCAAGCTGCCCAACCGCCTCCATCTTTTGTGCCTGGAAAAATTGGGCCTCCAACTGTTTCCGCGCCGTAATATCTGCGAGGCAAACAAGAACTCTCGCTCCATTTTCAAGGTTGACGAGTGTCGTTGAAATGGCCACCCACAGGGAGACTGGCTTGTTTTCTTTGAAAAAAGTCATGTGCTGCTCGACTTGCTCACAGGGGGTTCCAGTTTCAAAAGTGGTGAGGATTGACAGGCGAAGCGCACATGACGTGCAGTGGAATCCCGTGCCGCAGGTGTCCTTATGATTGACTGTGTTGAGACAACGGAGAACACTCCCCACCTCCATCTTTTCCCTGGGGATAGGGTCGGATTCAACGTATTTTTGCATTGTCCGGTTCATGCGTTCGATCTGACAGTTGCCATTGACAAGGCAGATCATGAGTGGAACGCCATCGTAAATGGCTGAGAGTTGGGCCTCGCTCCGTTTTAGGATTTCCTCCGCATTTTTACGTGTCGTGATGTCGTGGAAGATTCCTCGAATGGCGATTGTTTTTCCATCCTTCTGACTGATGGCGCAACTGCCCACAACGTCAATAATTTGATTTTGTTTCCCTCGCAGGCGCATCTCCATTCGTTCAAGTTGGGTTCCATTCCCCAAAATGGCTTGTTTCAAGAGCGACTGGCAATTTGATAAATCATCTGGATGAACGAGATCTGAAAAATTGAGTTGCACGGCCTCGACCAGCGAGTATCCCAATGTTTTTTCAAACGCCGGATTGACAAGGGTGATCTTGCCTTTGACATCCATGCTGAGGATGATGTCTTTTACGTTTTCAAAAAGCTCCTGGTATCTTGCCTCCAAGGCTGCTTCCTGCTCAAGTTTTGCGCGAATGACTTGGGTTTGTATCTGGATGTTCTTGTGTAGTAGCGCAACCCACACTGAGATGATTCCTATGGTGAGGATCAATGCTCCGAGCAGAATGAGCCAGTGGGTTAGTTTCCACCAGGAGGGGGTTTTGAGAACCCTGACATCATTGGGAGTCCGAAGGTGGAGAACCAATTGGTTGATGGCCTGACGATCCACGTTTTGCATGCAGCCCACGCCTGTCAATTGGAGAAGGCTTCCTTGCTTGAGGGTGTCAATGACATCAATAGGCTGTGTTTCCTCAAGATATGCCAAAAAGTTCCAGTCGCTTCCCTGCATCACAAGACCATAGCCTTTTGTTCCTGGAACACGTTCAACAAGACGCCCTTCCAGAGTCATGAGTTGAGAGTCTCCAAGACCGGAAACCGCCTGTGCAGGGTTGAGTGAAATTGGTTCTGGAAGAACGCCTTTTCCGCGACGATGATACACGGTTTCTGACATCTCAAGACGAAAGGATGAGGTGATGACAAAACCGACCGCATCAATTTCATCTCCAATTTCAACGTCAGGTTTGTGCAGACACTGGATATACAGAGGGCTGGTTCCTTCCTGGATGAAGAGCGTATAATATCGAGTATCCTTATAGGTTACAGTGCCACGAACGTGTATTCGGTGCCTTAGTTCACGTTGAGGCTGGAATTGCAGAAGTTGATGGATGGACTGTACTGGTAATTCAAAAGGGTTCGGATTGGGAGGGCGAATGATGTGAATATGATCAAAACCTGGAACATATAGGGTGACGCCTGACAGTCTTTGCGACTGATTAAGCTGAGAGACACACACGCCTCTGATCAATACTTCTCCATCCACAAAATTTGTAGAAATGTCTCCAGGTTGATCGTCTTGCACAATGACATTCAGCGTGCCTCCAAGGAGATGAATCTGCATGTGATACTCATTTGTTTTTGAAATAATTGAATGGACGATGCCAGACACTTCCACCCATTGGCTGTCCTGACTTCCCGACATGAGTTGATCAAGCGTGACGGAGGTGGCTTTGGGCATTGCTCCCGCGTCGAGATTTTTGAAACTGGGTTCCCTGATAATGGGAGCAAAAAGTCCACTCCCTGTGTAGCCTGTGACTTCGATGTTTTGGCCAGCCTTTGTCGAAGCCGAAAATTGGTTATCATACACGTAAATTCCAGCCGTCTGGTCTTGGACAAAGAGTAATTGCCAGGTTGGACTAAAGAACGTGACTGTTCCTCTTACATATACGGGATATCCGCGTGAAAGTTCCTTTTGAGGCATGTGCCGAATCGTGTCTATTTTGTCCAAAATGGGCAGTTTTTCCCTGACTGAAGTCGAGAGAGACTCGGCGGATTCTGGCCAGCTCAGTCCTATAAATAAAACGGTGGCATCTTCCAAAACCGGCCTGTTGGCATTTCCTCCCGGAAAGCCGAACACTTCAGCTTGTGCGTTTGAGTGTATGAGATTATTTGAGGCCTCTTGTATCTGTGCAACGCCGGTTTCATCTGCGATATTAAGAAATCCCTCAGATGTCATGTTTATTATGCCTTTGATTCGAACTCTGTGGATCAAGGCATGGGGGGCATTGGATGTCATGAGACTGGCGATGGGAACAACGGGTGCAAGAAGGGCTCGGTTGTTTTGAGGTGATTCCACAACCAAATCAGCGATGGTTGGAACGTGGATTTCGATGAAGCAGGAATTGACACTATCTTTCAGAACCATGCCTGCAACTCCACGGATTGAAACTTCAGAGTCGACTAGTTGGTTTAAATGTTCATCCGACTCGGGTTCTTCAAGGAAGAAGGCTCGTAGACGCTTACCTTCAGCCGCGATTTCCAAAATAAGATGGTTTTCCTTTTGAAACGCCTTTCTAACAATCCCGCGGGTTTTTATCCAGTTGCCGTCTTCTGTATCCTGGGCTAGTTGAGCAAAGGTCACCAGTTTGGCCTCGGGGAGTTGATCCATTTCGAGTTTTTGGATTTGAGCTCGGCTAATGAAAGGCAAGTGGCTGCCTTGTGCTGTTATTCCCGTGATGTTAACTTTTTGGCCAATCCTCCAATCCCATGTTTTGGTGAGAGGATTGACAAAGATGCCTCCCGTGGAATCTTGCACAAACAAAAGGTCTTTCTCAGGAAGACTGAACGTAACAATACCCGTGATGGAGACAGGATAGTTTTTCTCGCTTTCAACATTGTTCAGAGCCCGGATTTGAGCAATTTTGGTTAAAATTGCCCCGAAGCTGGCGTTTGAGCCCAGCAGAAAACAGAAGATGATGAAAAATAAAATGGAATGAAACTGGTAGCGTTTCATTGTTACCATTTGTTTATCGGAAAATGGTGTTACGAATTGATCAAATAAAACATAGTCGATGGTTCGGGGTAATCAAGTTGAAGATGGACAAGTCAGATTGACAAGATTGAGTCAGTTTTTGGAGAAAAATTGTGTAGGGGAAATCATTACAAAACAGAGGGTTTATGTATGTGATTACAGTCTTGGCAGAAAGCGAAATATTTTATAGAGTGGACAGGTGATCGTTTTTTTGAGGTATCTTAGTCTGATAAACGCTGCCGTTTGGTGCGGGGCGTCTATATTTCTGATTATTTGCATGCCCGGTCTCTTTTCGGCGGAGTTAACTCGGGTGTTGACTCCTGCGTACGTTGGATTGCCAGCTCAGGCGATCATGGAACGCTATTTCTATTTAAACTATTGTTGCGCCGGTATTTCTCTTTTGCATCTTGTTTCTGAATGGCTTTATTTGGGGCGTCCCATCCAGCGTTTTACCCTGTGGCTTCTCCTTGGAATTACCTGTTTCACTTTGATTGGTGGATTTATTTTTCAGCCGAAAATCAAGGATTTACATCGGGCAAAATGGTGGGGGAGGACTCCTCCGGTGCGCGTGGAGGCTGCGCGTTCTTTGGCGATTTGGCATGGTGTTTCAGAAGTCACAACGTGGTTCGTTGTAAGCGGCGTAATTCTCTATTTTTTCCGCATTATCAAACCAAACGAAAGTTCCCGTTTTATAGGGCACTAATATTGACGCTTTGGTGTTGACAAAATGCCTTTTCTGCCAAACTTTTAATTGTGGTGATAGTTTAAATGGCCCCCATAAGGGCGACTCGAAAGAGAGTAATAATTATGATTTCAAACGAACGTCCATCCCCTCGCGGGTTTCGCTCGTACGATGCGGGCTCGCCCAGGCCGCCGATTAACGAGGATACACTCAAAACAGACAAGATTCAGGTTGAACGCAAAACGTTCATTTTTACGTTGAAGGAAAATCCCCGTGGCCGTTTTTTGAGGATCACTGAAGACGTAAATGGCCGTCGGGATAACATCATTATTCCGGCAACCGGCTTGGAAGATTTCAAAAAGGTGTTGGATGAAATGCTGAAGGCCTCGACTGAGCTGCCAGCCAAGACGCCACCCCCCCAATAATTTTTCCCCCTAACATTTCATGGAAGGCAGCTTGTTAAAAGTGCCTTCCATTTTCTTTTGTCAAAAATCCGCTTTTATCGATCCTATACAGACTTCTTTTTGGCCTTCGAAGGAGCTTTGCGTGGTTTGGTCGTTTTCTTTACCGCTTTTTTCGCGACGGTTTTCTTGGTATCCACTTTGGCAGCGTCACCCCATAGGCTTTCCAGATCGTATTTTTGACGGATATCGGGGCGCATGATGTGGACGATGACGTCAAAATAATCAATGACCTGCCATGGGGTTGTGATTTCCCCATCAACCGAATTTGGACGAATCTTGTAATCACTGCGCAGTCGATCAGTAATTTCTGAAACGATGGCTTTGATGTGTGGCTCGGTCGAACCGGAAGCGATGACAAAGAAATCGGTAACGGTGGAAACTTTTCGAACGTCCAGGACGACGATATTTTCGGCCTTTTTGTTTTCCGCGAGGTCGCGGCAAAGCAGTGCGAGTTTTTTAGAATCCATTTTTATTTTTGTCTCTGTGGGAAAAATAGCGGATTTTGATTAAAGATAAAGATGATTTATTCGAATCGCCTCCGCAACTGCTGGTGGGGTCAGGTAGTCGATTGGCTGGCCAGAGCGGACTCTGGCCCGGATTTGAGAGGAGGAAACCGAGTGCGGAATTCCCCTGAGAACCTGTCCTTGAAAGGGGCTTGGAACTGATATGGGAGGTTCGCCAGGGCGGGATAAAATAACGAAACGAGCCAGTTGCGAGAGCTCCTCAGCGCAACGCCATTGAGGTAGAAGTGCGGCGTTGTCAGCTCCAATCAAGTAATAAAGTATGGCTTCCGGAAAACGGGTGTGATAGGTGCGCAAAGTATCAATCGTATAGGAGGTTCCTCCACGATCGATTTCCTGTGAATCTACTTCAATGGTTGTTTGACCAGCCAAAGCGAGGCGCAGGAGACGCAAGCGTTCGATTCCCGGAAGGGGGGGAGTATTTGGCTTGAATGGAGAGACGGCTGTTGGAATGAAGAAGAACCGGTCTAATTGCAATTCTTCACGGGCGGATTGGGCCACCAGCAAATGCCCATAATGAACGGGATCAAATGATCCACCGAACAAACCAATCTTCATTTTTCAGGTGATGATTTTATTAATGAACTTCTTTTACCGTTTTGTGGCGAAAATGAGCATTACTTGGTTTTGCTCGACCTTCTGCTAGCAGATTGTTGCCCGGATGGCGCGGATAAAATCGGGATTTGTGCCACAACAGCCACCAATGAATTGAGCTCCAGCTTGGAGAAGCGCTGGAACGTATTCTGCAAATTGGGCTGGTGTCGTTTGATATTTTGCTTTCCCGTCGACGATCTTTGGCAAACCGGCGTTGCCTTTGATCCAGATGGGAAGTTTTGTCGCAGCACGGTAGCGTTTTGCAATCGTGACGAAACCTGCGATTCCCTGACCACAGTTGGCACCGATGACGTCAGCTCCAGCTTTGGCCAGTTCTTCGGCTGCCTGTTCGGGGGTGTTTCCCATCATGGTTCGATCTTTATCTTTTCCAGAATCGAAGACCATGCAACCAACCACCGGCAGTCCCGTTGAATGAGCTGCACGGACGGCTAGTTTTGCCTCTTCAATGTCAGACATGGTTTCTATGACCAACGCGTTCGCGCCTGCTTTTGCCAGAACAGTCGCTTGCTCGGCAAATGCAGCCTCCATTTCATCAGGAGTGACATCTCCGTTCATGAGCATTTTCCCGCTGGGCCCGATGGATGCAAACACTTGAACGCCTGCTTTGGATGCGGCTTTCAAGGATATTTGAACTCCTGCCTGATTGATCTCCTGAACCTTATTGGCAAGACCGTCAGAGGCCAATCGAAGGCGGTTTGCGCCAAAGGTATTGGTCAGGATCACCTGGCTGCCAGCATCAACATAGGCTTGGGCCACCTGTTCAACCAGTTCCGGGTGTGTCAAATTCCAAAGATCGGGGAATTCTCCAACTGCAAGTCCTCTGGCCTGCAACTCGGTTCCCCAGGCTCCATCAGTGATGACGGGACTCTTTGAGATCAATTCTTGGATCAGTGAGTTCATGCCGGAAGGTTAGCGGACTGGGCTCGGATGGCAAAGCTTGAATTTTCCTGAAGATTCAGGGAGCAGGGCATCCGTCTTTTGAACTTGTATCCCCTGTTTGATCTTCAATTCTTCCGCGAGCCACTCGGCAAGTTCATTTACGGTCTCTTCACTGATCGGCTTAACGTCCGGAACGTATCGGAACAACCATTTATCATTGGCGCGTTCGATCAGTTGATAATGGACCATGCCGGGCTTTTGGCTCACCAAACGATCAATATGCCAGATGGTATGGCGTTTTCCCTCTCGCACAAAGGCGTCCGCCTCGCGACCATGAACAATATAGGTGGCTCCGCTGCCCTTGCCTGATTGACGCACAAGATCCCCAATCCGATAGCGGATGAGTGGCATGTAGTCGTTTGTCAGGGTGGTGACAACAAGTGGGGCAACCCCACATGGGTCTGCTTCCAGTGTTTCGAGAAAGGCATTTTCCAAGGCGGGAACCATTTCGCCTTCCTCATTCTCCATCATCAAGTGCCCCGTCTCAGTAGAACCATAAAGATTAAAAACGGGCACCCCAAAAGCTCTTTGGAGAATGCGACGATGCAGGGTGCTGACAAATTCGTAGGTGCAAATGATGAAGCGAAGGGAATCAATCTTGATTTGGTGGCGTTCACAAAAAAGAGCGACTGCAACCCCGTAAACGGGATCGGTATCCAGAAAGCAAGGCTTCCAATCGAGGATTTCGGTGACAATACGCTCCAATTCTGCTTCGCTCCAAAGAAACGGTTGGCGTGAAAGACTGGAAAATAGGGTGTTGCCAACCTTGCGTTCAGAAAGCGGAGGGACTCCGGTAAAGCACACTTCGCTGTTGCAAACCGGGGAGCTAATGGTTGCGCGGCGGGCTTGGGGGGTGTTGTTAAGGATGCGCGCCACCGTCCTATTGAGTCTCAAAGCACGTTGCTCTTGGGCCAGCCACCAGCCTTGCCCCAATAGGAGGGGAGTCTGTTGTTCCGATGTGCCAGAGGTGTGTTCAAGCTCTACAAGCTCTTCATCCAAAAGTGTTTCTAGACATAAATCTGGGCTGAGAAAGTTTTGGGGAAACCCGTTTCTGATATCCTTCTTTGTAATAAGCGGCAGGCTGTCCAGAATGATTTCCTGTCGCGGGCTTATGGCTGGGGTTAAATGCTGATAGAGAGGAACTTGTTTCAACCAGCGAGGGATAAGTGTCGACAGCTTTTCCTGTTGAGCTGCGTCAGAAATTGAATTGGGCGTCGAAAGAATGGTTGACATTCGATTGCCCTACCTTAGCACACGTCTGAGATGCACGAAAGAAGAGAATGTTTGGAGATTTGCGATCACAACCTTTTGTTGCTCTGAAAGATGGGGTAAAAACACACTCAAATGCCTCTTTTTGAGAGGGGGGACTTGAGCTTGACTATTAATGCGATCTGTTCTAAGCCATACCTCGTGGTGAGTTCACGTCATCCCATCAGGGGATGGAGAGATGAAAACCAGTGCATAAAAACCATCAACCCGTTTGGGGGGGAAATTCATCTGAGTTCGCACGGGCCCCCCGAATCGGTGTAGGAGGATGGATTATAGCAAGATTTGTTCTAGCACAACACGGCAGGGATTTAGGGGAAAAATGCAAAAGAAGAGGACTTCATTCATAAGGCATACACTTAGGATTGCTTTTGCCTTGAAACAAAGGGCCGTAATGTGCCGCACAATCGAAACATTTGATGATCAATGCGATTGACGGGTGAATCCCCAAGAGTTAGCATTCAAGCCATTGGTTAAACACAAGATATAGTGTTTTCCGGGATGCAAGGCTTGAAGAAAAAGGGTTGTTTCCAAACTCTTTTTTTCCTAAAATTTTATAATCTTAGCTGGCTCGTCCCTTGGCTCGAGAGAGTCATTTTTTTGCGAGCTGGAGAATTGAATTTTTAACATGCAAATGAATACCGCGCCTGATTCTCAGGAGAAGTACGACGCGTCGAAAATTGACAAGCTGGAAGGCTTGGAAGCCGTTCGTAAACGTCCAGGAATGTACATTGGCGATCCGGATGAACACGGATTGCATCACTGCGTCTTTGAAGTGCTTGACAACTCCATCGACGAGCATCTTGCCGGCTTCTGCAAGAAGATTGATGTGACCATCCACATGGATGGCTCTGTCTCTATTCGTGACGATGGACGCGGCATTCCAGTGGATATCCATCCCAAATGGAAAATCCCAGCCGTTGAGCTTGTGATGACCAACCTCCACGCTGGCGGTAAGTTTGGTCAGGGCGCTTACAAATATTCCGGCGGTTTGCATGGCGTTGGTGCCAAGTGCGTCAACGCGCTTTCCGAGTGGTTCAAAGTCGAAGTCTCTCGCGATGAAAAAGTCTATTACATGGCTTTTGCGCGTGGTGTCACTGCAAAGAAACTGGAAGTGATTGGTAAGTCCAAAAAGACGGGTACATTAATTACCTTCAAACCCGATCCCGAGATTTTCACAATTACCACGGAGTTCAAGTTCGATATTCTGGCCAATCGCTTGCGCGAATTGGCTTTCCTGAATCCGGGAATTGAAATTGTTCTGACAGACGAACGGATAGAGAACAAGAAGGAGACGTTCCTTTATAAAAACGGCATTGAGCAATTTGTCAGGCAGCTTGGATGTAACCGGGTTGTGCTCCATCCTGACCCCATTGCGCTGTCCGGCGTCAAGGACGACGTGCTGGTGGATTGCGTCATGCAATACAATGACAGCTACACTGATCAAATCCTTTGCTTTGCCAACTCCATTCCGAACCCCGATGGTGGAACGCATTTGACAGGATTCCGTTCTGCTTTGACCCGCGCTGTGAACCAATATGCCAGGACCGCTGAGCTGATTAAGGAAAAGGACCCCAGCATTTCGGGTGATGATGTTCGCGAAGGCCTGGTTTGTGTGTTGAGCGTGAAATTGCCCAACCCGAGATTTGAATCCCAGACCAAGGTCAAGCTCGTCAACACCGAGATTGAGGGCATTGTATCCTCGACGGTTTACGAGGGATTGATGAATTTTTTTGACAGCAATCCTGCGACTGCCAAAAGAGTGATCGACAAGTGTTTGATGGCGGCTCGGGCTCGTGAAGCCGCTCGCAAGGCTCGCGACACCGTTCGTAAAAGCGCGCTGAGTGGGGGTGGACTTCCCGGAAAACTGGCCGACTGTTCCGAGCGCAATCCAGAACACACTGAACTGTTCATTGTCGAAGGTGACTCTGCAGGTGGTTCTGCCAAGCAGGGGCGTGACCGCAGGCATCAGGCAATTCTGCCAATTCGCGGTAAGCTGTTGAACGTCGAAAAAGCCCGTCTGGATAAGGTGCTTCAAAACGCTGAAATCCGAACAATGATTACGGCGATTGGAACGGGCATTGGTGATGGAGAAGGTGAGGGGGCGTTTGACATCTCAAAGCTCCGCTACCACAAGATCATCATCATGACAGATGCCGATGTCGATGGCTCCCACATTCGCACACTTTTGTTGACGTTCTTCTACCGTCAAATGATGCAACTGGTGAAACAAGGGTTTGTTTACATTGCCCAGCCTCCTCTCTACCAGATCGCGCGCAAGAAACGCGTTGAATACGTGGATGACGATACGCAGATGAACAAAATCCTGATTCAACTCGGATCTGAGGATGTGAGTTTGAAGGATTTGTCCAAGGGCACTGTCCTCTCAGAGAAACAATTGTCTGAGGTGCTTGATCTGCTGGTGGCTCTTGATCGCTACGTGCAGTCCTTGCGACGGCATGGCGGTGAGTTTGGAGATTACATTGAACATCGCCATCCAGGGACGCACGAACTCCCGACTCATCTTGTCAAGGTTCGCGATGGTAATGACGAAACGGTCCACTACTTCAATACGGAAGAGGAATTGGCCACGTTTGACGACCAGAATCCTGATTTGAAGTTGTTTGGCCCCGAGGGGGATGAAGAGGACAAGGAAGAAAAAGTTGAGAAATCCAAGAATGGAAACACTCGTCGTGCCACTCACATCGAGCTGCACGAAAGCAAAGCCGTGATGGATCTCTTGTCCAAGCTCGAAAAGAAAGGTTTCAATGTGGATCACTATTCCGCACAGGATAAACCGCTCTACGAGCTTATTGAAGGTGAAGGGGATCGCGCCGCGGTCAAACCACTCTTCTCGATCGCTGAAATTTTGACCAGTGTCAAGGAAGCTGGCAAGCGTGGCATCCAGATCAAACGATTCAAGGGACTGGGTGAAATGAACGCCAGTGAATTGTTTGACACCACGATGAACCCGGAGAAACGAAAGCTTCTGCGCATTGACATGACAAACGTTGTCGAGGCGGAAGAAATGTTTACCAAACTCATGGGAGACGAAGTTGAACCTCGCCGCCAGTTTATTGAAGACAACGCTTTGAACGTCCGCAATTTGGATGTGTAATTGACTATGCCAGACAATCCCGTTGATCCGAACAGTCAGCCTGTTCCTGCTGCGCCACAATTTGGCGCCAACGAAAAGCTTCAGAAAATCAATGTCTCAGACGAGATCAAAAACTCGTTTCTGGACTATTCGATGTCCGTGATTATTGCTCGTGCCCTCCCTGATGTGCGCGACGGACTCAAGCCTTCCCAGCGCCGCATTCTTTACGCGATGCAGCGCCTGAACCTTTATCCCGGTCGCAAACACTATAAGTGCGCAAAAATATGCGGTGATACCTCCGGTGATTTTCACCCTCACGGTGAAACTGTCATTTACCCGACGCTCGTTCACATGGCCCAACCATGGGCGATGCGCGAGCCTCTCGTGGATGGACAGGGAAATTTTGGTTCCGTTGAAGGTGATCCTCCTGCCGCCATGCGTTATACAGAAGCCCGCATGACCCACATGGGGGCGGCCTTGATGGACGACATGGAAAAGGACACCGTGGATTTTGTCCCCAACTACGATGAGCGCTTGATGGAGCCCGTGGTTTTTCCAGCCACCTTCCCTAATCTTCTGGTTAACGGAGGTACGGGTATCGCTGTTGGCATGGCGACAAACATGGCACCTCACAATCTTGGTGAAGTGGTGGATGGCATCTGCGCTCAGCTTGATAAGCCGGACATCACCATCCCCGAGTTGATGAAATACATCAAGGGACCGGATTTCCCGACCGGATGTATGGTGTGCGGTTTGGAACCCATCCGGGATTACTTCATGACCGGACGTGGCAGTGTCAAAATCCGCGGTCGAATGACTACCGAGGATACGAAGACGGGCCGGGAACAAATTATCGTTACAGAAATACCTTACAACGTTAACCGTGCCACGCTGGTGGAACGTATTGCTGAACTGGTCAACGAAAAGATCATTCCCGATATCTCGGCCATTCGCGATGAATCCGACGAGAAGACCCGCGTTGTCATTGAGCTCAAGCGCGATGCCATCGCAAAGGTTATCATCAATAATCTTTATCAACACACGGCGTTGGAGAGTAGCTTCGCTGTCAATGCACTGGCCATCGATCACGGACGCCCCAAGACCCTCAATCTCAAGGAGCTGATCTCGTGCTACATTGAGCACCGACGTGAAGTCGTGTTGCGCCGCACGCGTTTTGAACTCCGCAAGGCTGAGGAGCGCGCTGAGACATTGGAAGGGTTTCTGATTGCCCTTGCCAATCTGGACGATTTCATCCGGATCATCCGCCAATCCAAGAGCCGTGAAGAAGCCAAGGTCAAAATCCTGGCCTATGAGTTTGTTCGAGCCAAGGTTGAAGCCTTTGGCATTACAATTCGCAATGAAGGACGCATTGAGAATGGTCTGTATAAGTTTAGCGAAGAACAGGCCAACGCCATCCTGGATTTGCGCTTGTATCAATTGACCGGCATGGAAGTTGACAAGCTCAAGCTGGAATATAAGGACCTTCTGACTCGCATTGCTGATCTGCAGGATATTTTGGCCCGCGAAGCCCGTGTCTTTGCCATCATCAAGGCAGAGCTTCTCTTGATTAAGCAAAAATTTGCAACCCCTCGCTTGACGGAACTCGTTCCAGATGAAGGGGAGATTGCGATTGAAGACCTGATTGCCAACGAGGGTGTCATCATTACGTTGACTCACGCTGGCCTGATCAAGCGCACCAACGTCAGTGAATATCGTGCGCAACATCGTGGCGGAAAGGGTGTCATTGGCATGGCAACTCGTGAAGCCACGACAGCCAATGGCAAGGACGAGGATTTCATTGAACATCTGTTTACAGCCAGCACACACGATTACCTGATGTTCTTTACGAACACCGGACGTGTGTATGTGGAGCGTGTGCATGAAATTCCCGATATGGCGCGTGCCGCAAAGGGACGCAGCATCGCGAATTTGCTGGAGCTTCAGGCTGGTGAGAAAATTGCAGCTTTCATACGCGTCGAATCCAAGTATGACGACAATAAGGAAGACAAGACATGGACGCAACCTGGCGAAGTCTTCTTTGCGACGCTCAAAGGCACTGTCAAGAAAACTGAACTGTCTGATTTTGCCAATGTCCGAAAGGACGGGATTATCGCCATCAATATTGAAGAGGGCGACACGCTTATCGAGGCCAAGCTGACTCGTGGTGCGAAAGTTGATGAACAGGGGAATGTGAGCGATCCCGGTGACGATATTATCCTGATCACTCGTGAAGGCATGAGCGCCCGATTCTCTGAATCAAAAGTGCGCTCCATGGGCCGTAGTGCAACGGGCGTGCGTGGTATCACCCTTAAGCCGGCAACATTCTACGCTGGCGATATCAAGAGCCTTGCCGTTTTGGCAGGAAAATTGATCGATCACTCTGATCCTGTTTCATCCTTTATTTGGGACAATCTCCAGAAGAAGGATCGTGAGGACTTGGCCAAGGCTCAAAAGGAAAAGGACACTGCGGAACTGCGATGCCAGGTGGTTGATGCCTTGAACTACATTGTTGAACGCGAGATCGTCTATGATGAAAATCGCTTTGCCAACATCAAGCTCCGCAAGGTGACTGAAGACTTGGTTGCACTATTCAAACTCAGCCAGAAGAGCGAAGCCCCGAACAGTTTTGAACGGGATGATTTGCTGGCTTTGAATTGTTACTTGATCGAAGACGCCTATGCCGAAGTGGTCAGGGAATTCCAGATGGATCAAGTGGTGGCACTGGCTGTGGTGACCCCGGAAGTTCTGCCTGACGTTCCGGGATTTGTCGGACCGGATATTGTCAATATTGAAGGTATTGCCAGAAAATTGAAGGATAAGGCTGACGCGGTTTCGACGTTCATCTGGGAGCAGCTTGATGAAACGCTCCGTAAGAACATCGCTGATACGCTGGAAAAATCTCAGAACCTGGCGTCGGATCTTGAACAATATCGTGAAGCTTTGGTTACGAAGCTTAATGCTCTGGTTGCCGGTTCTCCGATCTACGATGAACAGCGGTTCAAGGATGTTTCACTGAATCCGAGAACGGAACAGTATCTTGAAAAGAAGCCCCAGCAGGGCAAGGAACTTGCCTATCTCAATCAATTGCTTTTGGAAAATGCGTTTGATGAGATTTCAAAGAACCGGCCCTCATTGCTGGTTTCCAGTGAAAATGGCTTGGGTAAACGCACTGACTTCTGTGAATACCCAGTTCGTTCACGTGGTGGAAAAGGCATCATCACAATGAAGACCACGGCGAGAACCGGAGGTGTCATTGGTGCCCTGACGGTCACCGACAAGGATGAAATCATGCTCATTTCCGTCAGTGGACAGATGGTCCGCACCCGTGTCAGCGATGTTCGCGAGGCTGGCCGCAATACTCAAGGTGTCAAACTGATGGACCTTGAAGGCGATGATAAATTGCAGGCCATGGCTCCTGTCATCACTGAAGAAGGGGATGAAGAAGAGGGGGAACAGGAAGCTGGACAAGACACCCCACCAGCACCAGACGCTAATCCTGAGCAACCGAAGTCCTGATGAATGAGAGTTATTCTTTCGATATCGAAGCCTTTGACTTTGATGCCATTCACGAATGGCTTTCGCAGACCTATTGGTCTCCGGGAATTTCGAAAGAACGAATCCAGCAGGGATTCAGGAACTCGACTGTTGTCATTGGTGCGTTTTCTGATGGAAAACAAGTGGGTGTTGCTCGGTGCTTGAGCGACACCACGCGGTTTGCCTACATTGCGGACGTCTACGTTCACCCTTCCTTTCGAGGAAGGGGAATTGCTCGTAAAATGGTTTCTGAACTTCTATGTCATCCCAAAGTTGCAGACGCCGACAAGTGTTATCTCTTCACAAAAGACGCTCATGAAGTCTACAAAAAGATTGGCTTCGGCCCGTTTCCCACTCCGAACACCATCATGACAAGAAAAAAGGGCTCGTTGTCCAAATAAGAGGTTGAAGAGGAGCAAAATCTTTTAGCTCGAATCCTCGCGTTGCCTTCAGGTCGGGAATTTGGGAGAATCTGGGAAATTCACCGATTTCAATTTTACAATTTTCAGCACATGAAAACTGGATTCGTCAAAATGCTGGTTATTTGCCTTGTTGTTGGCTGTTCTGTTTTTTCAGCGACGGGGAGATCGAAGGTTGTGGCTTATGTTCCCAACTGGGTGAATTTGACTACCTTTTCACAAAAAATTGATTATGGAAAGTTGACCCATATCAACATTGCCTTTGAAAATCCTGTAGACGATGCCGGATATCTTTCTTTTAACACGAACGATGCTGTATTGGTGGCCAAGGCACATGCAGAAAAAGTCAAAATTCTCATTTCAATCGGTGGCGGAGCAGCTTCGACAGACAAGAAACTCATGGCGCGATATTTCAACCTCTTGACTCAAACAAATCGAGAGGCTTTTGCTGCAAAGCTGGCGGATTATGTCGTGACTCATGATTTTGATGGTTTGGATGTCGATATTGAGGGGCCTTCAATCAATGCGGACTACGGTGCATTTGTTGATGTGCTTTCAAAAGCGTTAAAGGCCAAAGGAAAATTGCTCACTGCGGCTCTGTCAAAGGGATATGGTGGGGATAAAGTGCCTGGGACTGTCTTTGATCATTTGGACTTTGTGAATGTCATGGCGTATGACGGCAAGGGAACGTGGACGCCGAATTCACCGGGACAACATTCCTCCATGGAGTTCGCTCGCGAGAATGTGGATTACTGGATGAGCAGGGGAGTGGTTAAAAGTAAATTGGTTTTGGGAGTGCCGTTTTATGGTTATGGTTTTGGAAATGCCTATCGCAATTATGGCTATGTTTACTCGGAGATTTTAGCCAAATATCCAGGCGCCGAAAATGTGGACCAGATTGGCGATACGATTTGGTATAATGGAATTCCGACGATTAAGGAAAAATCTCAGTATGTTTTGAATGCAGGTCTCGCGGGGATGATGATTTGGTCGTTGGATAACGATGTGCCGGGGGAGAAATCTCTACTTTCAGCAATGGATTCTGTGTTGTCAAAAACGGTGGTGGTAGAGCCATCAAAGCCGAGGTTTAATGTGATTGCCTTTTACACAGGGAAAAGCGATCAAGCGCATATCAGTTTTGTGGGGGAGGCAAAACGCTGGTTTGCGAGTGCTGCGGAGAATTATAATTTTACGTTCACGGCAACGAATAACTGGGCCTGTCTTAATAACGAGGTTCTTTCCAACTATCAGGTCGTGGTGTTTCTGGATACGCGGCCCGAGGTGGACTCTCAACGCAAAGCATTTGAGCATTACATGAAAAATGGGGGTGCCTGGCTGGGGTTTCATTTTGCGGCGTTTGCGTTGACACCTTCCGCAGTTCCTCAGAACTGGGATTGGTATCACAAGGAGTTTTTGGGCTCCGATTCATATGTGGGAAATACATGGAGGCCAACCTCTGCAAAATTGAGGGTGGAGAATCGTGAGCACCCGGCTGTACGCAATTTGCCAGAAGTGTTTTCTGCCGCACCAAACGAATGGTATAAATGGTCAAATGATTTGCGGCAAAATACAAATATAACGATTTTGCTTTCGATTGATCCGTCGAGTTTTCCACTTGGCACAGGGCCGAAGCAGCATGAAATCTGGCATGAAGGTTATTACCCCGTTGTTTGGGCCAACAAAAACTATCGAATGATCTATGTGAACATGGGGCACAATGATATCGACTACGAACACGGGACGAACAAGGAACTTTCCTTCACATTCGACAACCCGGTTCAGGACCGACTGATTATTGACAGCCTGCTCTGGCTTGGTTCGGGGAAGTAACTCGAACTAAACGGCGATGGGGGCTTTAATGGTCGGATAAGGATCGTAGCCGACTAATTCAAAATCCTCGTATTTAAAATCGTGGATGTTTTTGATGTCGGGATTGATCTTCATTTTTGGCAGGGGCCGCGGAGTGCGTGAGAGCTGGAGCTTGGCCTGTTCAAGATGATTGGAATAGAGATGCAAATCCCCAAACGTGTGGACAAATGTGCCTGGCTTTAATCCGCATACCTGCGCAACCATCAGGGTCAGCAGCGCGTAGGAGGCAATGTTGAAGGGAACTCCCAGAAAAAGATCGGCGCTGCGTTGGTAGAGCTGGCAGCTTAATTCGCCCTCTTGAACAAAGAATTGAAAAAGTGCATGGCACGGAGGCAGAGCCATCGTATCCACTTCACCCGGATTCCAAGCGCTGACGATCAAACGCCGACTGGTGGGGGTGGTTTTGATTTGGTTGATGACATTATCAATCTGGTTGATTGATTTGTTGTCGCTCGTGCGCCAGTCGCACCACTGTGCGCCATAGACACGGCCCAAATTTCCCTGCGGATCGGCCCACTCATCCCAAATGGTGACTCCGTGGTCTTTTAAATATTTAATATTTGTGTCACCTCGAAGAAACCAAAGTAATTCGTAAATAATGGACTTGAGGTGGACTTTCTTGGTCGTGAGCAGGGGAAAAGTGTCTTGAAGTGGAAACCGGGCTTGGGCTCCAAATAGAGCATACGTACCGGTGCCGGTGCGATCGGCTTTGAATTTGCCCTGTTCGAGGACCTGGCTGAGTAATTGTAAATATTGCTGCATGAATCAGTGGCTTGAAAAAGGAGACTGCGGCGGCGGCTCGCTGTGTGGAATGGGCTGTTGCACCGGAGCATAACGGTCAATGCGGATCAGCCCGCATTGTTTTGCGGCAGAACCGATCACCAGTGAAATGAGTCTTTGGAGGCTGCGTTGTTCGCGAATCATGAATATGGCGAAAATGACTGGTGTTGCAACGAGAGCCCAGATCCAAGGAAATTTGTGTTGTAGAAGTCCGATGAGCAGAACATCGACCACAAGCATTGTGAAAAAAGCGAGTTTGGCTGGCAGAGACCAGGTTGTATCCAGGCGGCATCGGAGAATTTCTTTTCCGCCTGCATAGGGTTCGCTTACCGTTGCCAACTGGAGTTGGGCCCAGCGGCTTCCGTAAACTTCAATATCATGGTCACTCCAACCGGCATCAATGCGGCTTTGCCATCCCTGTTCATCCAATTTGCCAAGGATTTGCTTGATGAATTGAATGCGGTCGACCCATTTTTCCGCCCAATACTCGAGGCGGTTGAGCGGGCCAGAGCGGTCTTGAATGGGGAGGGAAGCAAGACTCTCCAGGGCTGGCGAGGGGGTTGGACGGAGACTGAGTCTTCCCTGGTAGCGAGCCCAACCTCTGGCAATGGGTTGCAGGAAAAAGAGCAGGGCGATCAATGGTCGCGACCAAAAACGGTGCTTTGTCTGGACGAGATCAGCTTGGCACGCGGCGGCGATGCAGACGCTAATGGAGAGCAGCACACTGGCGATTGTCAGGGGGAGAATTTGCCAGAATGGCACGCATAAAACCAGGAGCGGCAGGTTAACAACCACGTGATACTCCATGGTGGTTGCGAGCATCAGGACATAGGCGGACGATTCGGTGCGGTAGATTGTCTGGAACAAGCCGGTTGCAAAGAGTCCGTGATAAATGATGGGCTTGCGCAGTGAGAGTCCCAGTTTGGCAGGAGCGTAGATTCGACCTTGCCAGATGCTGTTACCAAAGAGATTGAAATATTCAGGATGACGGCGGACAAGCAGGGCTTCCGCTTCCCCGTAGCCTTGTTGCTGCTTGAGATAGGCCCCAACGGTGGAACGCCGATAGTGCCAGACAAAACTCGCCGGACTGAAGCCAATTTTGTATCCCTGCTGTTGAAGGCGCCAGCAAATGTCAACATCATCGCCTGCCTTGCGGAAGAGGGGGTCAAAACCGCCAATTTCATGGAGTGCCCATTTGTAAAACGCCATGTTGCAACCGGGAATATGTTCGGCGATGCGATCAGACAACATGACGTGAGCGGGGCCGCCGGGCGAGACCATCACCGCAGCAGCAATGGCTGAATCTTCTGGAGGCAGTAAATTATGTCCGCCCACGCCAACAAAAGTTCCTTTGAGCAAATCGGAAATCAAGTAGAAAAGCCAGTCTTCATCAGCACGGCAATCGGAGTCCGTATAAGCGATGACATCTCCTGTTGCAGTGTTGATCCCTGTATTCCGTGCTATTGAAAGTCCGAGATTGGGTTCGTAAATATAGCGGACGCTTTTGTAGAGAGAAGCCAGTTGCCGGGTAATGTCTGTCGAACCGTCATCCACAAGAATGACTTCATAGTCCGGGTAATTCAGATGTTGAAGGGATTCCAGACAGGCTTGAAGCGTGCGTCCCCCATTGTAGGAGGCGACAACAACGGAGACTTTGGGATAACGTGGCAGTGGAAAATATGGTGCGGTCTGAAAACCCTTTTTTACAACATCAAATGCTGGCTTGGGTTTGCGCGTTTTGGTGGTGAGGCCGAAAGTCCAGCCTTCCACTTGAGCCCCATTTCGATACCACTCGTCTGTAAAGCTATAGACAACCATTCCAGCCAGGCCACCGCGAAAACCTGATTCAATTTGCCAGCCCAAAATCTGGGATTGGACCGATTCACCTTCTCCCGTGCTGTCGACTCCGATTTCTCCAAGAATGAGCGGTTTTGTATTGGCTATCATCTGGAGCCGTGCCAGATAATTTTCGAACGGCCTCCGGTTGTGCAGGTAGACGTTAAAGCAAACGAAATCAATCGTTTTGGGATTGAGAAACTCGGTTGAGGGATAATTGGCAAAGGTGCAGAGACACTCAGGGTCCATCGCCTTGGCTGTGGCGACAAGTCCATCAATGAATTCCTCAATGGCCTGCGTGCCGCTCCAGCGGACGATATCTGGAGAGATTTCGTTGACAACGCTATAGGCAAACACGGATGGGTGTCGCGCGCAGCTTCGGACTGCGTCAGCAACGGCTTGGTGCGCCTCCGCCCTCAGATCGTCTGAGTCCAGAAAACACAGGTGTTTGCTCCATGGAATGTCGATGAGGAATTTGACTTCGTATTTTTCTGCGAGATCCAGAAGCCATCTGGGAGGAACGTTGTAAACGCGCAATAAATTGGCCCCCAAATTGCGAATGAGTTCCAAATCCCTTTGAGCCCGTTCCTTCGTAGGAAAATGATCCCCTTCATCGTTTGGCGCAAAGGGGCCATAGGTGACCCCCTTGAGAAAAAACTTCTTTTCGCCCAACCGGAAAAACTTTCCGCTAACGGCCGGACGTAGATGAAAGGTTGATGTTTGTGACATGACAAATCGCGCAGTAATTGACCGCGCAATCTACAAAAAGGCCTAATTGACCTTCACTGTTAATTTGTATTTTTCAAGTGTCGTTCCTTCGTTTGAAGCGACAGTTGCGAGAGCTTCATTGTAATTCGCCAGAGCGCGGATTTCGTTCAAACGAGCGGCAGTGAGGTCTTTTTGAAGTTGAAGGACCTGGAAGCTCGTACTTTGGCCAACTTCGAGTTTTTTCTGCTCGGCTTTCAGGGCTTCTTCCGCATATTCACGGGCAGCGCGAGTGGATTGGATGGTTTCGTAATAAGTGTTTGCGGATTTGATCGCATTATCGATGGAAATCAGGATGTTTTGTTCAAGTTGTTTTGTGCGAAGCATGTCCTGGGCGATTTGGACTTTTGTCTGGCGATAAGCGCTGCGGGCAGCACGGTTGCTGAGCGGAATCGTCAATGTTGCTCCAATGGAATAGTATGGCAGACGATCATTTCCAATATCGTCAATGGCGGGATTCAGACTGGTGGCGAGCCCGTTGCGACCATAGGTGCCGACAAGGTCCAATTGTGGGAATAATTGGTTTTTTTGATACTTAAGAGTGATGCCCCGGCTTTCAAGTGAAACTTTTGCACTCAGGAGATCGGGACGCTTGGCAATCCCCTTTTTCCAGCTTTCCTGAATGTCGAATTTTTCCTGAACGGCAACCAATTGATCAGAGGGAATGACTTTCACTTTGTGCCAGTCACTGTATTGATCTGTTATCAGGGCTTTCAATAGGTTTTGTTGTTGGTCGAGCTGTCCCTGGGCTTCTGTCAAAGCAGCTTGAGAGGCGGCAGCCTGGGATTCCGCTTGTTTTTCATCCAGAGGCGCCATGGCTCCGAGCTCGACCTTCCGTTTGTTTTCGGAGGCCAGTTGTTTTGCCAGGGCAAGAGCAGTTTCCTGCACCTTGATGTTCTCGTAGAGGCAGATCAGTTCATAATAATTCTGCTCGGTTTTGGCCACGATGGAGATGAGGTTGTAGCGGAAATCAAGCTCGCTACCTTTGAGGGTGTTTTTGGCCACCGCGATGAGGGTGCGGGAGCTGTCAGTCCAGAAATTCTTCAACAAGGGTTGAGAAAGGGAAACTCCGGCTCCGGTTGTGTATTGGCTGGGGGCCTCTGTGCCCGAGTAGATGTTGTTGATTCGTTCGGTATTGCCAACCACGTTGTATTTGGTGCCGAAAGGCAAAAGGCCATTGACTCCAGTATTATAGCTTTGATCGTAGCTCTGGGTGGCGGTTGTATAGGTGCCAGTGGTGGTGTTGTAGGCACTGCCAGATTTTGAATAACCATCACTTCCACCAACTGAGAACGATGGATCATAGGCGGCATAATCGCCCCACAGAGTGATGGAATTGATATCCGGGGTTAACCGCGAAATTTGGACATCAAAATTGTGCGCTACGGCCAATTTGATGGCCTCTTGCAAAGAAAGAGACCGAACATTGTTGGTTTCCGCATGGACGCCCATGACACAAAAAAAACCACAACAAATGATGCTTAATAACTTCATGGCTTGTAATTAGACGGTGTTTAGCTTGTTCAACTTCAAGATTTTCGTCAAACGTCTTCTTTTTCTATAACAATCCAGTTTACGATTCTCTGCATTTTTCTTCTGCCCCGATTGCTTTCAAGAACGGTTCAATGGATCTGGGGCGTCCCAAAAATTTTTCGATGGACACATTGACATCCCTGGAATCTCCTGGTTCGTAGATTTCTTTGCGCAGGCGGCGTCCCGCTGTCGTGTCAAAGTAGCCTTTGGGTGATTTTTCGAAAACAGTCGCCATATCCGCCGCAATGGCAGCTGCCCAGGCATACCCATAATACCCGGCGTCATAGCCGTTCATCAGATGACCAAAGTAAGTCACAAAAGATGTGTCAGGTGGCTCGGCAAGAAAAACTTCTTCGGCGATTTTGTTGGAGAGTGGCACGGCCTGATCTGCGTTTGTCTCGGTGATTTTTGTATGCAACGCCAGATCGACGAGTCCGAAGCTCAACTGTCGTCGATAGAACGTTCCGAAAGTGGCCAGTTTAGCTTCCTTTAATTTGCTGAGGATTTCCTTGGGAATCTTCTTCGATGGATCGCGGTAATCAGCAGCAAAGGTGTCCAGAACGGATTTGTCCCAAACCCAGTTTTCCAACATTTGCGAAGGGGCCTCCACAAAGTCGCGTGGAACACTGGTTCCGGCAAAACGGGAGTGTTTCGCGCGCGTGAGCACGGAGTGCATGGCATGACCAAACTCATGAAAGAGTGTTTCGACGTCCTGATGTGAAAGGAGGGATGGTTTGTCTTTTGCTGGTGGCGGGAAATTGCAGACGAGCCCCACGGTTGGGCGCTGGTATTTGCCGTTCTTGAGGAGCTTGCCTTCAATAATCCCAAATTGGGCAAAGTGATTGTATTTTCCTTCGCGTGGGAACATGTCCAGATAGAAGAGGCCAAGTGGCTCGCCGGTCTTGGCATCGGAGACGGCATAGAGTTGCAGATCGTCCACCCACTTATAGGGAGCCTGGATTTGCTCAAATTTCAGACCAAAAATCTTTTGGTAGATGGCAAACATGCCGTCCAACACATTTTGATATGGGAAATAGACCTTGAGGGCTTCTTCATCGACGGTGTATTTCTGTTTCTTGAGTTGGTTGGCGTAATAACGCCAATCCCAAAGTTGGATTTTCGCATTGGGATCACCAGTTTCCTGCACCTTGATGGCTTTGAATTCCGCAAGTTCCCTATCGAATTTGGGTTGCAGTCCGGCTTTGAGCTTTTCTTCAAAAGCAATGGCTGTGGCAGCGTCTTTGGCCATTTTGGGCTCGATTTGATAATCGGCCCATGTTTTGTAGCCGAGTTTTCCGGCAATCTGATTGCGAAGAATCAGAATTTCCTGGAGCAGGGGAACGTTTTCTTTTCGGGCCAGATTATCGCGGATGGTTTCAAGCTTTAGCCGCACGGCTTCTGACTTGGCATTTTCCATGACGGCGATGAATTGCCACGTGACATTGGCTTGAATCGTGTATTGGTCATCCCCAGTTTTCACCTGAGCCAAAAAGTCCTCTGGAACACCATCAAGATCCGCTTTTGTAAATGGAACTTTCTCACTGGCCTGTGTCACGTTGGATTCGAAGTCAGTTTCCAATCGGGCGAGTTTCTTCCGCAAAGCCTCGACTTCATTTCTCTTGTCCTTCGGCAGGTCCAGCCCGGCCCGGCGATAATCGCGCATGGTTTCCTTCAAGAGCTTTGCGTCTTCTCCCTTGAGCTTGGGGGGTGTTGCGGAATACGCCTTAATCGAACGATATACATCTTCTCGGTAATCAATCCCAACGCCCCAATCATTCACCAATTTAATCTGTTCAGTGGCGGCTTCGCGGAGTTGTGCGTTCGTGCTGGTTTCTTTAATGAGATAGATGCGATTTGCCAGTGTGGTGACTTCGTATCTCAAATTATCCAAGGCTAAGACTGTGTTGGTGAAGTCAACCTCAGTTGGTTTTAATTGCCCAATCTGATCCAGTGCCTGATTCGCTGTGGCAAGTGTCGATTTCAGAGATTGCTGCAAGGCTTCGGGAGAGGTTTCAAAATCGGGAACCCGAATGAGTGAATTGAATTTCAGCGCGGCTTCCTGGTAATCGGCCAGAGATCGATTCTTGGTGTCCATTTGAACAGTGTTTTGCGATGGCAAATTGGGAGTAGTCGCAGTGTTGCAGCCAGTGACAAAAGCTGCCACACCAAGACAAACGAATGTTCTCATAATTTCTTGCTTCATGGGGTTGTTCCCAATTTGTGGAAATATCCTAATCAAAATCGGCTGAGAGGCAATACAGCTTGTCACTTTTAAAAATATTTATTTTCACTCTTTTTGTAACCCTGTTTTATCCGGGAAAATAACTTTTAAAAAATGATAACGTGCCGATGACACTTTTTTTGAAAGTTTTGTCTGATTCTATCCGGAATTAATGCTGATATAACACCAAAAGTGATCGTATCTGGAGAGGCACTACCCAGCAGGCTAGAAGCAGTAATCCTCCACGAGTGTAGAAGTAGATGGATAGAAAGCTGGATATGGTTCGAAATATGAGGAATAGCGCAGCCAGATGCCAAGGAAGTGAAATATAACCAGAGTAAGCTTTGAATGAAACAAGGATGATGGAGAATGAGACAGTCAGGACAACGGCAACATGCCGGCTGTGAAAAAGCCGAAGAAAGAACGCAAGTGGAGCAAGAATGAAGAAAAGCGGATGCAATGAGAGATCGAAAAGTGACATTGCAACCCAGACCGAAAAAGTGGTCGGATAATTTTGCGGAGTCTGTAAACGAAAAAATGGATCAAATGCTTGCCACGCTAAAAGTGTGAAAATGCATCCTAATCCAAATGCAATCAGACCATCTTTTGATGAAATCCTGGATCGAAACACTTTCCATCCGGAATATTTGGTGTGCCAGGCAAACACAAATCCCCAGAGAGTTGTGGAACAGAAAAAGAGAAGGAATGTTCCGAACCACAGCGGATGTGTTTTCTGGGGAACAAGTGCGAGACGGGGAAAACAGGCTATTGCAGTGATCAGTCCAGCCAAAAGCGAGGTTCGAACTATTTTTGGCTGGGTTAGGTCTTGCACTGTATTGACTATTATACTACGAGGCGGTTTGCTGAGAATGGGTTAAATAGTTTTCCACCTGATCAATGATGGTTGAGTCATTGAATTGACTTAACACTTCGCTCTGAGCTGTCTCTGCCATTTGATGTCTCAGTGCTGGGGACATGTGGATTTCCTGCATGCACCCGGCCAGTTGATCCACATCGCCCGGCGTAAATGTGAGTGCATTTTCGCCGTGTCTGAAAATTTCTGAAGCGCCTCCGATGGAAGTTCCAATTACAGGAATACCACAAGCCATTGCTTCAAGGGGAGCGGTTGGAAAAGGTTCTGGCCATTCTGGAGTGTAGAGGTAGACGTCGTGCTTTTTGTAGATGGAAGGCATGTCTACGTTGAGATTGGAAACGGTTAAAAACTCGACGGGTAATTGTTGCGTGACTACAAAAGAGCGCACCTCAGCTACAAAAGAAGAGTTACCACGCCCGTAAATGCTCAAGGTGAAAGGGAAGCTAGCTTCGTGTAATTTTTTTAACGCTTTCAGCGCGGTCATGACTCCGTTTTCTGGTATCAAATTACAGACAAGGAGAAACTTCTTGATTGGCCAGGACATGGGCTTGATTTCACCGTAAAAACTGTCTGAAGGAATACCGTGATGAATGACTTCACCGTGATTGACGCAGAAACCAGCGGTTTCGGCGGCCTGCTTCATGGCACGCGAGCAAAAATATATCCGCTCAAAATGAAATTCAGGAATCGAATTTTGTGCCCGATTGTCACTCTCCTTTCCAAAGAGAGATGGAATGCGGTCGCATCCAGCCACAGGTCGTGTGGGCGCAGTGGTATCCAAACGCCCGCGCTCCCCGCTGATTTCCAGTGCGGTGCGCTTTGATTGCTCAAAGAAGGGGAGTGAAGGTGCATTCCAAAATCGCAACCATGGGTCTTGTTCCATTTCTGTTGATAGCCAATAATCCGACACATCGAAAACAGTTGGGATTCTGCTGTGGCGAAGCGTAAAAATGAGCGATTTGGAAAGGCCTCGTAAATTGAAGACGTGAACAATGTCTGGTTGAAAATTGGAAATGGTTTCTCTGAGCACCTCGTTGTTAAACAGTTCCAGTGTTTTCAACTCCAAGTATTTTGTCACGGGTGGGGCATCATAAATGCCGTTCAAATGGAGTCGGCGTTCCACTTCATTGTTTCTTAACTCCTCCTTGACTCCATGGTTTGAAGTTAAAACCAAAACTGTGTGACCACGCAGGCGGAGGGCGTTAACGATTGTCTCACAATGTAAGTCAAACGTTCCTGCATGATGCGGTGGATAAAGATTGGATAAAACCAGGATTTTCACGTTTTGTTGACGACAGAGTATCGCCGTTCACGGACATTTGCCAAGCTTGATTCAATGAAAGCCAAATAAGTGGGGAGTTGATCAAGTGTATGGGAGCTCTGTGATTCTGATATCAGGAAGTAAAATGAGGATATCGGTACAAAAAAATATCAGGTTCGTGGATTTTAATCCTCGATCCTGACTCTTTTCTGCTGAGTGTTGCACTGGTTCCAGCACTGGCACCTTTACTTCCGGTGTGCTACCGTGGATGCCTTCCACTGTTCCCTTTCTCACTCAACGAAGTTAATTTAGCATACCTTTTTTATTATGCAAAGAATTTCTCTCAAATTTATTTCTTTCGAGTTGAAAGATGCACAATAAATTCAAGTTAATGAATTCTTAACCTATTGATGATAGGGTTCTTATACTATTTTGAGAAAGATCCATGGTAGTGAATAAAAAAACGACCTCTTCAAAAAAGTGACCTGCCAGAAAACAGTACGCCGCCCTAGTTGGTTAGACGGGCGGCGTTTTTAATGTCTAAACCCTGCGTGCCTTAACATTAAAAAACTGTGACAGGTTCATTTTTAAATGAAATGCCCCTGTTAAATTGGATCGTTTTTGTTATACACACATTTATTTGAATTAGCAGCAAAAAATCGTGTTTTTAAGAAACTTTTGTGCTCATTCTGGGCATTTCTTGACCAAGTGCTTTGAACAGGCCATTCTAAAACTATGTTAGCCGAAAAAGTTTTGATCGAACTTCGAAAACTCGTTGGAGATGCAGAAGTCTTAACGTGTGAGGAGGATTTAATCCCTTATTCTTTCGACGGCACCGCTGCAATGCGTCAGATGCCGGGATGCGTTGTTTTTGCAAAGACTTCGGAGCATGTGGCTGGCATTTTAAAACTTGCCGCCACGGAAAAAGTCCCTGTGGTGACTCGCGGCTCGGGGACTGGTTTGAGCGGAGGAAGCCTTCCCGTTGAAAACTGCATTGTTTTGTGCCTGGCCAAGATGGACAAAATCTTGGAGCTCGATAAAGCCAATTTAACCATTCTTGTTGAACCCGGGGTTTCCACAATCCGTGTCTTTGAGGCCGCTTCACAAGCCGGTCTGTTTTATCCTCCTGATCCTGGATCCATGCGCGTTTCAACCATTGGCGGTAATGTGGCTGAAAACGCTGGTGGACTGCGCGGTTTGAAATATGGGGTGACGCGCAATTATGTGATGGGATTGGAAATTGTCCTGCCGAATGGAGAGATTTTCTGGACTGGAAACAAATGTGTGAAGGACGTCGCCGGGTATTCGATGAAAGATCTGTTTGTCGGCTCGGAAGGCAGTTTTGGTGTGATCACAAAAGTCCTTTTAAAGCTGATTCCAAAGCCCGCCGCACGCAAGACAATGTTGGCTACCTTTTCGCAAATGGACCATGCGGCTGAGGCTGTCTCTGCGATTATTGAAGCCAAGATCATTCCATGCACGCTTGAATTTTTGGATCGCATGACGATTCAGTGTGTTGAAGATTTTGCCAAGATTGGGTTGCCTTTGGATTGTGCGGCGCTGTTGCTGATGGAGACGGACGGGCATCCTGCGGCGGTGGCCGAAGAAGCAACAAAGATGGAATCCATCTGTCGCGAAAAAGGTGCGACCAATGTGAGGATTGCTGCAAACGATGCCGAAGCCGATCAGTTGGCCACAGCCCGGCGAAGCGCTTTTTCAGCTCTTGCGCGAGTATCGCCAACAACGATTTTGGAAGATGCCACCGTGCCTCGAAGTGAACTGGCAAAGATGATTCGTTTTGTTGAGGCGACAGCCAAGAAGTATCAATTGAAGATGGGGACTTTTGGACACATGGGGGATGGAAATTTGCATCCAACCTGCCTTACGGACGAGCGGAATCAAAACGAGATGCATCGTGTCGAACAGGCGTTTTCTGAAATTTTTGCAGAGACAATTCGTCTGGGAGGCACAATTTCTGGAGAACACGGAATAGGCATGGCAAAGAAACGTCATTTGCCTCTCTTCCTGGGGCAATCACAGCTTAGATTGAGCCGCGAATTACGAAAAGTCCTTGATCCAAGTGGCATTTTGAATCCTGGAAAAATGTTTGATCCCTGAGCGATTTGCCAAGGCGGAAATCAAAAAAGACTTCCATCTATGCTTGTCAAATCCACGTCACGTAAATAAAGTCTTTTCTTCCCGCAAGCGCAGTTGATAGTCTTGTGTTATGACACAAGGCACCCGTTATCGTTGGGTTATCTGCGCATTGCTGTTCTTTGCGACGACTATCAACTATATAGACCGTCAGATCCTTTCACTCGTCAAACCGATTTTGGACACGCAGTTGGGCTGGAACGAAAAGGAGTTTGGCCTTGTTAATTCCGCGTTTCAAGCCACTTACGCCATTGGGTTGCTGGGATTCGGCTGGATTGTTGACCGGTATGGAGCCAAGATCGGCTACAGCATTTCAATTTTCTTTTGGAGCCTGTCCGCAATGGGACATGCCTTGGTCGGGAGTGTGACTGGGTTTGGAATTGCACGCGGTTGTCTTGGGGCGAGCGAGTCCGGCAATTTCCCTTCAGCCATCAAATCAGTCTCCAACTGGTTTCCATTAAAAGAACGCGCTTTTGCCACGAGCATTTTCAACGCAGGGTGCAACGTGGGCGCCATCGCGGCCCCCGCGGTCGTTCCATGGATTGCCATAAACTATGGATGGAAATCTCCCTTTGTTCTTGCTGGGTTGGCTGGTTTCATCTGGCTGATTTTCTGGTGGAAAATGTATGGCGATCCTGAAAAACACAAGAAGGTAAGTAAAGAAGAACTGGCATTGATCCAGAGTGACTCTGACGGAGCAGGGGTAACGCAAGAGAAAATATCGTGGGGCTCTCTTTTGGGGTATCGGCAAACCTGGTCGTTCATCATTGCAAAATTTTTAACCGACCCTGTTTGGTGGTTTTTCCTGATCTGGCTTCCAAGTTATTTTGACAAAGTCAAAGGATTGAACATCAAGACACTGGGGAAACCTCTGGTGGTCATCTATTTGATTGTCACCGTGTTGAGTATTTTGGGCGGCTGGCTGAACAAGGCTCTGATCCAGCGTGGTTGGAGTGCCAACAAGGCCCGCAAGGTTTGCTTGTTTTGTTTCGCGCTCTGTCCGTTGCCATGCTTTTTTGTCAACCAATGCGGTCTTTGGGGGGGAGTCATCATCATTGGCATTGCGGGTGCGGCACACCAAGCCTGGTCCGCCAATCTCTACACAACTGTGTCTGATATGTTCCCGAAAAACGCGGTGGGTTCGGTGATTGGTATTGGTGGAATGGCAGGCTCGGTTGGCGGAATGCTATTCCCGATCTTTTCTGGATGGCTTCTCGATGAGTTCAAGGCGACCAATCGCATTGAAAGTGGCTATACGATTCTGTTCTCCATGTGCGCTGTCGCTTATGTGATTGCCTTTATTTTGAACCATTTTCTTGCGCCACGCTTTGAGAGAGCTGATTTGAAATAAATCCAACTTTTATTGATTGGTAAAGTGTGTGGGGAAAAACAACTCCAGACAGTTCAGTTTTTCTGGGTGCGTTCATTTTCCCAATCTGAAATCATATCCTGACTGTTGAATGAGTGGAGTTCAGTGTGTCCATCAGCAAAACCGTAGGATTTAAGCCAGTTACCATTCGGGCCCTGCCAGGCTTCCTTTTCACGAATGAGGATGGTTTCTGTGGGGTTTTTGATGGAAGTCATGGCGCCTTGATAGGCTATTTCAAAATCATTGGCCATATCCAGTGGTGTTTCATCCGTTTTCGCATATCCCCTTTGATAAAGTTCGTCCAAGGTGGAGGGAATTGGTTTTTCCTTGTTTTCCTGTGTATACCGTAAAAGGGCCAAAAACATAAATCTGGGGAAGTTCATCTTTTTGACTTGTAGAGTTTCCTGCTCCTCTTGCTCTGGGGCTGCTGGCGTTTGTTCGAGTTTTTTTGCAGACTGTTTTAGGGTAATATCTGCTTTGGCCAGTTTTTGTTCCAACATGCCAACCTGATTGCGCAAGCGAAGCAGTTCGTTGAGCTTATCTTCCGGCAGACTCTTCCGGGTATTGGCCAGGCTGTTGCTCAATTCTAGTAACTTATTTTGGAGATCTGGGATTTGTTTTACTTGCTCAGCCAGGGCGCTGTTTTCAGTGTGCAAGTGTACGTTGGTGTTATGCTGGATGAAGAGTGCCGTTGTCAGGGCCCCGGTAATTACAACCGCCGCTATTTGAGTTTTTGTGATGGCCATAAGACTTGAAATTAAGATTGTTGAATGGGTTCCTGTCATTGTTACGGCAGCAACTGAAGTTGCAGTCAGAGTTGCTGCCAGACTTATTGGAGCTGCAGATACCGCCTTTGCACACAGGAGAGTGACCAATGCACCTGTTGAAACCCCAACCCCGTGATGAATGAGGTAATGTCGCAGCTTGTCGACGGACCGTTCAACCCGTTTACGTGCTGCGATTTCATTCAGGCCCAGATCGTGACCGACTTCCGCAAAGGACTTTTTCTGAAAATAACGCAGCAAAACGGCGTGCCGGTCGATCTCCCTCAACGATTGCATGGCATCATCCAGATAAGGTTCGATTTCAGCCCAGATTTTATCCTCGGAAGTGTTGTTCAGACCTTGCATAACCAGTGCTTCCTGTTCACGTTCCTGTCGTCGTAGATCAGAGCGTCGGATATTGGATGCGGCGTAACGCACACTTGTGTAAAGCCAGCCACTCAACGACGTATGCTTTTGCAGTTGCTTTGCCTTCAAAGCTAAATCAGTAAATACGGTTTGTGTGACATCTTGAGCTTGGTGAGAATTGCCGTTCAATTGCCTCAACGCTGAGGAGTAAACAAGATCGACATGCCGTTTGACCAACTCTGCAAAGGCAGATTCGGAATGCTCCTTAACATAATCTCTAAGCAATTCAGCGTCGTCTTTCATTGAATACTCAAATAGATAACAGCCAGGGAGGATGGAAAAGTACAAAAAAATTAAGACAAAATCGCCATCAATTTTTTAGAAGAGCACGAAGGGCTGAAATTGCCAAAAATGAGTCAAAAAAAACAAAAAACAGCGCCGTTTGAAGCTTTAAAATCCGGATTTGAGGAAAAGAAAAACCGAACTTTAATTCGAGCTGCGTCTATAATATAAATATCTTAAAAATAATGGCTTACAAAAAGATTAGAGTGGATTCTGATTGTTCAGTAAAAGGTCTATTTGATAGATTTTGATAGATTTTGAAAATAATATGTTGACTCTTTCTAAGAACTGCCTGAAAGTATAGCCAAGCTATGACCGTTCCAAGTAACAGCCTTCATCGCGCGGTGGTTGAACACTATGTTCGCCAAGTGGTATATCAGCGTCTTGGATTGACAATGCCGCGGACCGCATCAGCGCCAAACCCGTTGGTGGTCAACGTAAGTGCCCGCCATTGTCACTTGAGCCCGGAGGCGGTGGAAGTGCTGTTTGGAAAAGGCAAAAAACTGACCCCATACAAGTGGTTGTATCAGGACGGCCAATACGCGGCGAAGGAAATGGTGACACTAATTGGGCCTCGCAGCCGTGTAATTTCTAATTTGCGCATCCTTGGTCCCTGCCGCAGTTTCAATCAGGTTGAACTTGCCTATACGGATGCAATAGCGCTTGGATTTGAGATTCCGTTGCGTCTGTCGGGTAATATTAAAGATACCCCGGGATGCATGTTGATGGGACCGGCAGGATTCCTTGAGATGCCGATCGGAGTCATTCGCGCTCGTCGGCACGTTCATATGAATCCTGAAGATGCCGAGTTTTACGGCGTCAAAAACGGCGGAGAGATGAAGCTCAAAATTGGTGGACCCTGCGGACTGACACTGGATGGTGTTCTGGTTCGCATTGACAAGAGCTTTAAATTGGAAGTCCACATCGATACAGACGAAGGAAATGCGTGTAATTTGCAGGCAAACACCGCCTGCCAGCTGATAAAGTGATTTTAAGCAGCCATTAATTATAACCCCAAAACAGGAGATACAAAATGAGTCAAGAAGCATTAGGCATGATTGAGACCAAGGGATACGTTGGCAGTGTTGAAGCCAGCGACGCCATGGTCAAGGCAGCCAACGTGAGTTTGGTTAAAACCATTGCCATTGGCGGTGGATTGATCACCGTTTTTTGCGCTGGTGATGTTGGCAGTGTCAAAGCCGCAGTTGAAGCCGGATCGAAAGCGGCTGGCCGTGTTGGCGAACTGGTTAGCTCACACATTTTGGCCCGCCCCCACGAGGATCTTTTGAAAGGTTTCATCGGCGAAGCTCCAAAGACCAAATAATACAACGATCAACCCTTAAAATTTGAAATAATAATATGGTTCAACAAGCTATTGGAATGATTGAAACAAAAGGGCTTTGCGCATTGCTCGAAGCAACAGATAACGCCCTTAAGTCTGCCAATGTGCAGTTCATTGGCTGGGAAAAGGTTGGCAGCGGATATGTGACCGCATTTTTCCGTGGTGATGTTGCTGCCGTCAAGGCCGCCACCGATGCCGGTGCCGCAGCCGCCTCCCAAGTTGGCAGCGTCGTTGGAGTCCAGGTGATTCCACGCCCCCACGAGAGCTTGTCCGGTTTGGGCAAGTGGTTGCAATAAACCAGAAGTTTGATTTGCGGCGGGCGCCCGTTGCGTTCGCCCCGGTTTGAGACGCCAATCAACATAATTCTTGTGAAAATTCTAGTCGCAAATATTGGTTCAACATCATTGAAGTACCGTCTGTTCGATTTTTCGGACAATCGTGAGCAAATGCTCACGCGCGGTGGATATGAGCGTGTGACCGATTATGCGAGTACGATTGACACATGCCTGGCGGACCTCAAATCAGGCGGGTTTATTAAGGATGAGAGCGATCTGGCTGCCGTAGGTTTCAAGACCATCATGGCGCGCGGGGTGAATGGCTGCGTTCGTCTCGATGAGAACGTCCTGAAGGCCATGGAAGCCTTTAACCTGATCGCTCCGGCTCATAATCCGCCCTACATTTTAGGAATACGGCTCTTCGCCAAGCGCATGCCCAAGATACCCTTGATTGCGCTTTTTGAAACCGCATTCTATCAATGGGTGCCGGAGGCTGGAATGCGTTATGCCGTGCCTGAAACATGGCGCGAAGCAGGAGTGCGCCGGTGGGGATTCCACGGGGCCAGCCAAAAATACATTTCGGAGCGATCCGCGGAATTACTGGGTCGCAACGATGTGGCCCAGCGTGTGAGGGACCTTTATGTGAACGGAGGCAAGACCCCTGTTCAGACTCCCAATCTGCGCGTGGTATCCTGCCACTTGGGGGGGAGCTCTTCTGTGACGGGAATCCTCAATGGCGTGGCTATTGGAACCAGCATGGGAATGAGTCCGCAGTCCGGCCTGCCACAAAATAATCGTGTTGGTGATCTGGACTCGGTTGCATTGCCCTTCATCCTTAGAAAAACGGGTATCTCCCTGGAGGAAGCAGAACGGCTTTTAACCAAGGAATCAGGACTCAAAGGATTGTCGGGCGGCTTGAATGATATCCGGGATATTGATGCCCAGGCAAAGCAGGGGAATGCCAAAGCCCAGATGGCGTTGGATGTCCTTGTGCATTCGGCACGTCATTGGTTCGGTTCATTTTATCTTCAGCTGAACGGTTTGGATGCGATTTCGTTCACTGCTGGAATTGGCGAAAATCAGGCATCCATCCGGGCTGCCATTTGCGGGAATTTGGATCAGCTCGGGATTAAGTTGGACCCCGAACTCAATGAAAAGACGCGGGCAAAGGAGGCCTTTATTAATGCCCCTGATTCTCGTGTCAAAGTTATGGTGATTCCAACAAATGAAGAATTGGTGGTCGCCCGAGAGGCGCGCCGTTACCTTTTAAACAATAAATAATTAAACGAAAGCAATTATTATGGCTCAGCAAGCAATTGGACTACTTGAAACGCGCGGTTTGATCGCCCTCGTCGAGGGTACCGACGCCATGCTCAAAGCAGCAAACGTCGAACTCGCAGGCCCGATGCAGCAGGTTGGCAACGCCCTTGTCACGGCTGTTGTGGTTGGCGACATCGCTGCTGTCAAAGCAGCCACAGAAGCTGGCGCACAAGCGGTCAAAGCGAGCAAAGGTGAAGTCATCAGCGTGCATGTGATTGCCCGTCCTCATGCCGATGTCGATTCCATCCTGCCTCGCAAACTGAAATAACTTATGTTTCTGGCGCGAGTTGAAGGCTCGGTCGTCGCGACCAAAAAGGACGCGTCGATGAGTGGTCGCAAGCTATTGATATTGCGGCCCCAATTGGTGGACGAAAAGGATCCCACAAAGTTCCGTTCCGGCACCAATACCATTGTGGCCGTGGATAGCGTGGGCTGCGGCACAGGTGAGCTGGTTCTTTTCTGCCAGGGAAGTTCCGCGCGTCTGGCTCCGAATCTCAAGGAAGCTCCGGTTGATGCCGTGATTATCGGCATTGTGGATTCGGTGGACGTGCTGGGAAAGCAAGTTTACAGCGCCAAAATAAACTAGAAAAATTTGACCGGAGAGAAGCGTTAATCAAAGTATGTCAACCGCCGTTAATGAACAATTGATCCGCGACGTCATCGCGGAAGTCCTTGGCCGTCTCAACGGAGCAAGTTCCGCTGGTGCCCCAGCCATTGTAAAATCCTCTACATCCGGTCAATATGGTGTTTTTGATAACGCCACTGATGCCTGCGCTGCTGCGGCGGATGCGTTCAAGAAACTCCAAAAGGGTGGTATTGCGGCACGCCAAAAAGTGATTGATTGCGTCAAAACGCTTGTCACCGCAAACGCAAAGGAATGGGGACGTCTTGAACTTGATGAAACCAAGATTGGTCGGCTCGATCATAAGATCGAAAAGCTGACAAATATCAGATACGTTCCGGGAGTTGAGTGGCTGCATCCTGACGCTCGCAGTGGTGATCACGGCATCACACTGGAGGAGTGCACTCCGTTTGGCGTTATTGGAGCCATTACGCCATCAACCCACTCCATCCCGACTCTGAGTGGCAACATTATTAACATGGTTGCGGCTGGAAATACGGTGGTCTTCAATGCCCATCCTTCCGCTGCCCGATGTGCTGCGACGGCTGTGCGCGCCTATAACCAGGCAATTGAACGCGAGACCGGCATTTCCAACATCGTTTGCATCATTGAACATCCGAGTTTGGATTCATTCAAAGCGCTGGTGTCCAACGAGGCCGTCCGCTTGCTTTGCGTGACAGGTGGTCCTGGTGTTGTCAAGGCAGCTCAACAGGCTGGCAAACGAGCCATTTGCGCAGGTCCTGGCAATCCCCCAGTGTTTGTTGATGATACTGCCTGCATGAAACGCGCGGCCCGTGGCATTGTTGCTGGCGCTGCTTACGATAACAATTTGCTTTGCATTGGTGAAAAGGAAGTTTTTGCCCTTGATAAGATTGCTGATCGCCTGATGACTGAGATGGAAAATAACGGTGCCTACCGGATTACCCAGGCTCAGTTGGAACGTCTGACCCAGGCTGCATTCGTTTTCAAGGATGGCCATCCAATGGTGAACAAGGATTTCATCGGCAAGGATGTTGCCGTTCTGGCAAAGGCGGCAGGAGTTAATGCCCCGGAAAATACCCAACTGCTCTTTGCTGAGACTGATGCCAATCATCCATTCGTTCTTGAAGAACAAATGATGCCATTCCTGCCAATCGTTCGCGTAAAGAGTGTTCAAGAAGGCATTGATGCTTCAGTGAAGGCGGAACACAATTACAAGCACACAGCCATCATTCACTCCCACGAGGTGGAACACATTACAGCGATGGCACGTGCGGTTGATACAACCATCTTTGTCAAGAATGGCCCATCGACCTGCGGCCTCGGACTTGGTGGTGAAGGTTACCTGAGTTTCTCCATTGCGACGCCGACCGGTGAAGGTGTCACAAATCCGAAGACATTCACTCGCACACGTCGTTGTGTGATGGTGGATAATTTGAGAATTTATTAAACATGCTTCTGGCTCGTGTCGAAGGTAACGTTCTTGCAACTCGCAAGCATCCGAGCTTGGAAGGATGGCGGTTGGTGATTTGCCAGCCGATCAACCTGGCCGGAACGCCGGAAGGTACGCCTCAAGTGGCCATTGATCCCTTGGGGGCAGGCATGCATCAGATGGTGATAATTTCATCCGATGGTTCAGCCTCGCGAGCCTTGGTCAAGGACCCGAAAAGTCCGGCTCGTTGGTTGGTTATCGGTATTGTAGATGAGAAGGAACCAGGAGTTCCTGTATGAGAGTTGGAAAAGTCATAGGACGCGTCACGTTAAGTGCGACCGTGGACTCCCTGATCGGAGCGCGGTGGCTGATTGTCAGTCCGTTCTCGCGTGAACACTTCCAGCAGGGCGAGGTGACCCCGGAAGGAATGAGCAAGGAACCCAGCCTTGTGGTTTACGACGATCTGGGGGGCGGAGTCGGAGAGACTATTGGCTTTGTGGAAGGACGTGAAGCGGCACAGCCGCTTGATCCGCTGGCGCCGGTTGACGCCATTAATGCGGCTTTGGTTGATAACATATTTTATTCTCCATTTAACAAATGAAACAACTGATCAGTGTTCGGGATCTTGAAGAACTAGTCCAGAAGGGTGGCGATCTTTCGTCGCTTCCAAAAGATGTGATTTACACCCCATCTGCCATGGACTTCTTGCGTGATTACAAAGCTGCCCCGAAAGCTTCTGTCGCGCCCGCACCAGCCGCGGCCTCTGCGGTGGGAAAGCCGGTAAAAGTTCCAACGCTCGCCAGTTCTCAGGCCGAGATTGATGCGTGGTTTAATTCTCCTGAAATGCACGCCAAGAAGGAAGCCATTTGCGACATCGGACGCCGCATGTGGCATCGCGCTTATTGCGATGGAAACGGTGGCAACATTTCGATCCGGCTCACTCCAGAATTTGTTCTTTGCACTCCGACCCTCTTCTCCAAGGGCTTTTTGAAGCCGGAGAACATTTGCCTGGTCGATATTGATGGCAACCAGAAAGCTGGCTCGGCCAAACGCACCAGCGAAGTTCTGATGCACATCCAGATGATGAAGGCACAACCTCGCGCTGTGGCTTGCGTCCATTGCCACCCGCCGCATGCAACCGCATTTGCGGTGGCCGGAGTGGAGCCTCCGACCTGCATGATTCCGGAACAGGAAGTCATGATTGGAAAGGTGCCCATTGCTGAATATCGCACTCCTGGCACTGCCGAGATGGGCAAGCTGGTTGCTGATTTGGTTGACAAGCATAACACCATTTTGATGGGAAATCACGGTGCGGTTTCCTGGAGCCATTTAAATGTGGAAGACGCCTTCTGGAAGATGGAAATTCTGGAAGCCTACTGCCACACGGTCTGGGTTGCCTCTCAATTGGGAGCGCCGCTCAAGACAATGAGCCCCAATCAATTGCAAGACCTCCTCAAAATCAAGCAAGGCTTGGGAATCCCCGATCCTCGTATTGGTTTGAAAGAATGCGAATTGTGCCACAATGATGAGTGGCGTCCGGGCGTGATGATTGCAGTTCCCCCAAAGGAAGACGCAGAACCGGCTCCAAACAAGGATGCCGAGACTTTGGTGCAGTCCATCACTGAACAAATCTTGGCCAAGCTTAAACAGAGTTAAGCAATTTTAACCATGAAAGTTACAATTATTGGCGGCGGCGGTCGTGTAGGTGTTTGCGCGGCGTATGCCTTGCAATGCGGAGCGGTGGTTTCCGATATCCAGCTCCTGGATGCAAATAAGGATCTGGCTGATGGTGAGGCGTTGGACTTGCTCCACGGTTCAGCCATTGCCGGTGATCAACGCATCTATGCAGGCGATTATTCTCGTGCTGCTGATACCGACCTGTTTTTGATCACTGCGGGACTTCGCCGGAAACCGGATGAATCCCGTCTGGACCTTATTAACCGCAACGTGGCTTTGTTCGTGCAAATTCTCGAAAGCATGAAAAATGCGGGAGTTCGCAAGGATGCCATGGTTTTAGTGGTTTCCAATCCCGTCGATATTCTCACCCAACTGGCTGTTCAACGTCTTGGATTACCTTGGCAACATGTCATTGGTTTGGGGACGATGCTGGATAGCTCGCGCTTTTCATCATTCATTGCAGAAGAACTCAATTTAGCGCCGACTCAAGTCAAGGCGACCATTTTGGGCGAGCACGGTGATTCAATGGTGCCTATCTGGTCTTCCGCGTCTGTTGCTGGTATGGCATTGGCGGGACTTTCTGCCTGCACCCCGAGTTTCCAAAACAGTGTATTTGAAAGAACGAAGGGGAGTGGGGCCGAAGTCATCAAGAAAAAGGGTGGCGCTGGCTGGGCTGTGGCGACATCGATTGCTGAGGTCATCCACACCATTGCACTGAATAAACGCGCTATTTTGCCGGTGTCCTCACTGCAACAAGGACGCTATGACATCCGAGATATTTGTCTGAGCGTGCCAACTGTGATTGGTCGCGAGGGGGTTCTTGACCAGGTTGAGTTTAAACTTTGGCCAAAGGAACTCATGGGGCTTCAAAGCTCCGCACGCGCTCTTAAAGAGACGCTTGCAAAAGTGAAAGCCTGAGACGATTTTGTCCCTTCAGAACTGATTAAACAGCATTAGTTCTTCACCTTCATCCTTCGGGATGAAGGTTTTTTTGTCTATAAGAGTGCAGTCACTCTAAACCCGAAAAATTGAGTAAAAATTGATCGTTCTGTTTTGATTGAACTGGTTCATACTGGGTTTTGTTCAATGCAACAGGAACGAGCAGAAAGATACACCCTTATTATCACACTTCTTTTCGGTGATTCTAAAGTCAAAATCTGTTGATTTACCCCTCCTGAGCAAAAGGATCCCAATTGCAGTCCTGATGCCACTCATATTCGGCTTGGTTTGCGATTTCCATTGCAGTTTCCTTGCCATAAAATTTCGCAATCACCGCTAACGCCATATCAGTGCCTGCACTAATTCCTGAGGAAGTGATGAATTTGCCATCTTCCACCCAGCGTGCTTTAGGTATCCAACTGACTTTTGGAGCGGAAGATTTGACAAGCTGAAAAACGCGTTTATTGGTGGTGGCTTTGTGACCGTCAAGCAAACCGGTTGCTGCGAGGAGCAGGCTTCCTGTGCAAACGGTGAGCACCATGCGTGATGATATTGCCAGACGCCTGAGTTGATTTAGAAAGGCTGGTTGCTTAAACAAAGTTCGAGTTCCCATGCCGCCTGGGATTAGTAAAACGTCGAAGCCATCACACTCGGCCATTGTTTTCTCAGCGAAACCGCTGGGGCCACCGCCGCTTTTGACGCTACCTACCGATTCTGCCACAACGGTGATTCTGATTTTGTTTTTTAGAAGGCCAAACATTTCCAGAGGGCCGTAGAAGTCCAGCAGTTCAAAATCCTCAAATAAAACTGCTCCCACATGAATTATTGCCATCGCACTCATTGTTTTTGAGGATATGCCATTTGTGTTTCAGGCGCAATGAGTCACGGAAGTGCTGTTCAAAAATAGGCGCTGATTTATTTTGATCCTGATTCCATGTTTTTTTTGAGCTTCTTTTTGGACCGTGCTTTTGTAAACTGTTAAGAAATCATATTTGAACATCCAATGAAAATCATTGAGCTGGCATTTACTGCATATCCGATTACAGATTTAAAACGAGCTCGCGCATTTTACGAGGGCACATTGGGGCTGGTTCCAGCAAAAGTCTTTGGAGATGATAAGACGGCCTGGATTGAATACGAGATTGGCTCTGCAACTCTGGCCATTGGCAATATGTCAAAGGACTGGAAGCCCAGTTCCAATGGTTGTGCTGTCGGTTTGGAAGTGGAGGATTTTGACGCGGCCATACATAAGCTTTTGACTAGTGGATGCCGTTTTTATGTGCAGCCGGTTGAGACTCCTGTTTGTCGTTTTGCCGTTGTGGCAGATCCAGATGGCAATTCGTTGATGATTCACAAACGCAAGGGATAATCATACTCATTGCCTGGATTGACTGAAAAGGGCAGTATTAGTGCTTATGCCGACCGAAATATTCACCGCAAGTCGTTGGACTCGGGGAAATCTCTTTTTCCCGACGATCATTGAGGTGTCTGAAAAAGCGCTTTTGCGCAGGAAACGTCGTCTTTTTGGATGTGACGAGATCAGTATTGGAATCTCGAAGGTTGCATCTGTGCGCATCAAGACCGGCCTGATCTGGGCTGATATCCTTGTGGAGTCAAGCGGTGGGTCGGATCCATTGACGAGTCATGGCCATTCAAAGGCTGATGCCCGGCGCATACGGGATTTAGTGCAGGAGTATCAGACGACGACTTTGGGCGAGGAAAAGAATATGCAATCTGCATAATGCGGAAAGGAGTTCTCTATTTTCTCTTGTTTCGTTGGGCACTGTCAGTATTGTTAAAAACATAAACACAGTTCTCTTTTAAGTTGAGGTAACCAATGCTTCCTTCTAAATGCTAAAATCATGAAAAACAACACCAACAATTCGTGCGTATCACGCCGTCATTTTCTGACCGTGGCCGGCCTTTCAGCCATGGCTGCACCAGCCATTATTACGGGGTGTGTTTCTGGACGTCCCGCCCCGTCAAATCGTGTTACTTTGGGTGTCGTGGGGTGGGGAATGCAAGGACCTGGTAATACGGATGCCTTTCTCGGAGTCAAGGAATGTCAGGTGGTTGCGGCTTGCGACCTCGACAAAAATCATCTCAATGCGGCTGTCAATACGATTAACGAGAGATACCAGAACAAGGACTGTAAAGCGTATCATGATTATCGCGAGTTGATGGCTCGGAAGGATATTGATGCCGTTATGCTGGCTGTTCCCGACAACTGGCACGCATTGGTTGCCACTGAGGCGGCAAAAAATGGCAAGGATATTTATGGGGAGAAGCCGCTGGCTCGCACTATTGCCGAGCAGCAGGCCATTGTTCATGCTGTCAACAAATACAATCGCATTTGGCAGACTGGCTCCTGGCAGCGCTCTGTCTCCAACTTCCACAAGGGCGCTGAAATTGTAAGAAATGGTCTCATTGGCAAGATCACCCGTGTCGAAGTCGGGTTGCCATCCGGACATTATGATTTTGCCGGGACGGGCAAGTTCATGACTCCATCAGCTCCACCACCGGAACTGGACTATGAAACGTGGATTGGACCGGCCACGATGGAGCCATACATCAAGGGCCGCGTGCATATGAATTGGCGCTGGAATTATAATATTGGTGGCGGCCAACTTCTTGACTGGATTGGGCATCACTGTGACATAGCCCACTGGGGTTTGGGATTTGACAACGCCGGTCCCTCTGAAATTGAGGGTGAAGGCGAGTTTCCACCCAGAGATGCAGTCTGGAATACATGCACCAAATACCGTTGCGAACTGAAGTATCCCAATGACATCACAATGATTATTGCGGGCGGGCACAACGATATTCGTAGTGGCACGAAATGGATTGGAACGGATGGTTGGGTGTGGGTGGATCGAGGAGCGTTTGAAGCTTCCAACAAGGAATGGAAAGACTATAAGTCTTTGCCCGATGAATTAGCCAAAATAAAGCTGTACAAATCGACCAATCATCAGCGCAACTTCATCGAGTGCGTGTTGTCGCGCAAGCCGACGATAACGCCTGTTGAAACAGCACACCATTCAGCCATACCTGGGCACCTGAGCCTGATCGCCATGTTGGTTAAACACAAAATTTATTGGGATGCAAAGAAGGAGAAAATCCTGAATGATCCTGAGGCGACAGCACTTCTGAGCCGTCCCTATCGCGCTCCCTACCACTTGAAAGTCTAGGCTTTCATTCTGTGCATGACCGGTCGTAGCGAGAAACTGCGACCGGTTTTTGTTTGAAAGAGAAAATTAGGCGCTGATTTTTGGAACCCCATCGGTAGGTTCCATTCCGTCGATGATTTTGCCATCATTTGACACTTCAAAGGAATCGGTTTCGTCCTCGGCGGTATAGGTGACTTCATACGTATTCTTCCCTTTTTCCACGTAGAGTGCAATCTGCTCCAAATACGCATTCTGTAATTTTGCTCGAATTGCGTTTTGAACAACAGGGGGCGTGTCTTCGAGGAGAACGACTGCATTGATGAGCTTGCCTCCCTCGTCCAGAGAGAAGGACAACGTTTTACGATGCCGCGTATAATTAATGCTATAACTCATTTCACCGTCTTCAATGACGATGAAAATATTTTCAAGGCGACCACTGCCCACATTCTTTCGAATTGTCTTTTGCAGGCGAGAGGATAGCTCGTCAAGAAATAACTCCTTGCTCAAAAGATTTCCGTCCTCCGTGACAGAGAACGATCTTTCTCTCTTGTTCTTGGTCATATCGATTTCATACGTTACATCGTTGTCCCCTAAAACCTTGTCAATACGATCAATCCTTGCTCTCCCTGCTTCTGAATGGATTGCCTTTTGAACGTCAGCAGGTGCATCACTCAGTTCAACCTGAAGGCGGTTCAAAGTTCCCTCTGCACTCACCTCAAATGTAAAATCATGGCTGTTCCTAGTGGCTTCAATCGTGAAAAACAATTCATCGTTTTCGATGCCTTCATCAATGCATTTAATCTTCCCTCCCCGCAGATTCGCTTTGATCGTTTTCTGCACACCATCAGGCAGGGCAATGAGTTCTGGGCCTTTGTATTTTTGCGCACAGAAACCAGGGACTTCCAATCCCATGACAAATAGGATCAGTGCAGACAACATGAGGTTTCTTTTTCTCATACTGCTCCCAGTGTACGCCCAGCGAGATTGATGTCAATGTGTGGTATGAAAAGATGAGGCCTGAGCACTCATGTATCTATGTGTTTCAAAATCGTCGATGCAAGAGTGACTTTTGGGTTTTGCTGGTGTTGAATATTACTGAAACGTGAAAAAGAAGTGATATGAAGGAACCAAAACAGAAGTGGTCCTTGATGGAGGTTGTATGTTTCAAAGCAATTATTATCACGGTTATATGGACAATCTTCTGTTGTTGTGTTTTGCCCAGATTGGCGGGAAGTCGCAAACCGTGACATGGATAAAGGGGATTGAAATTGTAGCACGAAATGATCCAACAAATTTTCACGAAATATCGGGTAACAATGTGAAATAAAAACTCCTTCAAACTTGTTGGGAACGAGCAGTTGTATTGTTGTTTGCACTTGCACCTTTTTGTAAGCTCTTCAAAATAATCCCATGTTTTCACACATTGTTATTTTTTGGACTGACCCAAACAATCCAAATGCGGCAGACGAATTGCTGGCTGGAATTCAAAAGTATCTTCCCACGATTCCCGGAGTTCAGAATTTTGCAGCGGGGAAAATGGTATCCAGTCAGCGCGATGTTGTTGACAAAAGTTATCAAGTCGCCCTCAACCTGTGTTTTCTCAATCAACATGCAATGGAGGAGTATCAGGCGCATCCCCAGCATCAGGAATTTGTTCATTCGGTGCTGAAGAGAACATGCAAGAAGACACGTGTCTACGATTTTGCGTAATCTGAGTGGAATCGAAGCAACTGGAGCTAGTTGCGTGGGTGAAAGCGGCGGTGGATTTCGAGCAGCCGTTCGTTTGTTACGTGAGTATATATTTCGGTTGTGCTGATATTGGCATGACCGAGAAACTCCTGGATGACGCGCAGGTCGGCACCGTTTTCCAGAAGGTGTGTTGCAAAGCTGTGTCTGAGCATGTGTGGTGTTACGTTGCGCTTAATGCCTGCTTTTGCAACTCGATGTTTGATCCTTAGCCACAGGGTAACGGAGGCAAATGGAGTTCCTTTTCTTGTCAAAAAGAGTGTGGCTGGACTCCTTGGAGTGACCAACTTGGGACGGCCAACTGCCAGGTATCGCTGGATTGCTTCCACAGCCTTGCTCCCCACGGGGACGACTCGTTCCTTGTTCCCTTTGCCAATGACATCAACGAAGCCGGCCTCAAGGTGAAGCTGTTCCAAACGGATGGATCGCAGCTCGGACAGACGAAGCCCCGAGGCATACGCCAATTCCAGAATTGCCTGGTCGCAAAGGGTGTCCGGTGTTTCCGGTTGGATTGGGGCAAGCAACCTCTCCATCTCATCTTTTGAGAGTGCTTTTGGAAGGCGTTTCCATCGGCGTGGCAGGGACAGATTTTCGGCAATGTTGTGTGGAAGTTTTTTTGTGTTTTCAGCAAATTTGTAGAAAGAGCGCAACGCGGCGATTTCGAGGTATATGCTTTCTGAACTGAGACGTTTTGAGCTTTCCTCCGGTTCTGTTTTTAGGGGGCGTGTTCTTTCACGGAGGATGAAGTTCATCAAGTCAGACAGCGTGACTGATTCCCAATCTCCGATGCCCTTTGATTCGGCCCAGTCAACGAAATTTCCCAGGAGCGACGCGTAGGTTTTTTGCGTCTGTTCGGACTGTCCACGCTCGTGGCGCAAGTAGAAAAGAAAATCTTCAACAAAATCTTGCATGCGGATCCTTAAAATGGCTGTTCGTTGTTAGTCCAAACGCAAGGCCCAAATGCAAGTGACCCACTGGTGGAAGAAATCAAAAGGCATCATTATTTTCATGCTTCACACCAGCGGCGTCAGGCTAAGAAACTAGGCCAGTTTCTTGCCGGTCAAGCGCTCGTAAGCATCAAGGTATTTGGCCGTTGTTTTTTCTGCAACATCGGCAGGAAGTGCAGGGGCGGGAGGTTGCTTGTTCCAATCAAGTGTTTCGAGATAGTCGCGAACAAACTGTTTGTCGAAACTGGGCTGGGATTGACCTTCCTTATATTGATCGGCGGGCCAGAAACGTGAGGAATCCGGCGTCAACACTTCATCGATCAGGATCAGTTTTCCATCCAGCATTCCAAATTCAAATTTGGTGTCGGCGATGATGATGCCGCGTTTAAGGGCATATTCAGCGGCAAAGGTGTATATTTTCAGGCTCAAATCCTTGGCTTGGGCGGCAACGTCGTTTCCGACGAGTTTACCGCACTGTTCAAAGGAGATGTTTTCATCGTGGCCAGTCTCGGCTTTTGTCGATGGCGTGAAGATGGGTTCTGGCAAACGGGAGGATTCTTTCAATCCAGCGGGTAATTTGATGCCACAGACTTCACCATTTTTTTGATAACTCTTCCAGCCGGAACCGCAGAGGTAACCGCGTACGACGCATTCGATGGTCAAGGGTTTTGTCTTCTTGACGATCATGGAACGGCGGTCGAGCTGGGCGGCAAACGGGCGCAAAGCCTTGGGTAATGCAGCGCCGGCTTTTGAAATAAGGTGGTTGGGAACGACTTTTGCGGTCTGAGCAAACCAGAAATAGGAAATCTGGGTCAGAACTTCGCCCTTGCGTGAAATCCCGTTGGGCATGATGCAATCAAAAGCGGAAATACGGTCTGTTGCGACAAACAACAACCGGTCTCCAAGATCAAACACTTCGCGGACTTTTCCGCTTTTGAGTTTTTTAATTCCGGGCAGATCAAGCGACAACAATGGTTGATTCGACATGGCGGAAATATATCTCCCACCCGAAAAGAGCAAAGCGAAAAAAGTTGTCTCCCTGTGGCAGAAGGTATTTCCACCAGTGGAAATCCACTCTTTGGCCGGGCAGAACTTGGTTTTCCCCCCGGTAGCAGATGGGCAAAATGACAATGGATAAAAATGGATTGGCGCAGGATGCCGGGCAGTGTCTAATAGCTCCTTAATTGTGAGCAGTAAAACACAACTAGCGCTCGACCAATTGCGGGCTTATGAGTCTCCCAATGTTTTATACATTGCGCCAGATGGCTCCTGGCCCATTGTTTGGGAACATGCAACGGGAATGTATGTTTGGGATGTTGAGGGGAAGAAATATCTGGACCTGACTGCTGCCTTTGGTGTCGCTGCGGCAGGACATGCCAATCCGCGTGTCGTGGCCGCTGGGAAAAGACAAATGGGGCGCTTGCTGCACGCAATGGGAGATGTCCATCCCCACGTTTTAAAAGGTAAATTGGCAAAAAAACTGAGTGAGATTACGTTTGAGCGTTGGAGTGCAAGTTCTCAAAAACATCTCACTGGAAAAACGATTTTCTGCAACTCGGGTTTTGAATCAGTCGAGGTGGCGCTGAAAACCGCGTTACTGGCCACGGGGCGTTCCGGTGTAATTGCATTTAAGGATGCGTATCATGGGCTTGGGTATGGCGCATTGAATACAACTTACCGGCAGATTTTTCGGGATCCGTTCCAGTCTCAACTGGCTCGTTTTGGCAGTTTTATTCCGTTTCCAAAAAAATCTGGCGAAGTTGAAGGAATTGAGCGATTACTGCGCGACTTGTTGGAGAAGAAAAGTTTTGGCGCAGTTCTGGTTGAACCGGTGCAGGGCAGGGGGGGAATCCATATTCCACCACCTGAATTTTTGCCCATGTTACGCCGACTGTGCGATCAGTATGAGGCGCTGTTAATCCTTGATGAGGTCTACACGGGATTTGGTAGGACGGGACGATGGTTTTCATGCGAATATTCGGGGATTGTTCCCGATTTGATTTGTCTGGGGAAGGCCTTGACCGGTGGTTTTCCTCTTTCTGCGTGTGTGGGACGGGCTGAGATGATTGACAGAGCATGGCCACGTTCTACCGGGGAAGCGATTCATACCAGCACGTTTTTGGGGCATCCGGTCGGGTGTGCCATGGCCTTGGCCGAGATCAAAGAAATCTCAGATAAAAATCTTGTGGAGCGAAGTGCAGAGATGGGGCTTTTGCTTGTCGAAGAATTGAAATCTCGCATAGTGCCTCCGTCGGGATTTGAAGTGAAGGTAAGGGGGCAGGGGCTCATGGTGGGGATGGAACTGAACCTCATGAATGGCGAGCCCGCTTCCGAATTTTGTCTTCAGATTGTTAGTCAAATGCTTCAGAGAGGCTTTATTCTTCTGCCTGATGGCGAGGCTGGTAACGTCATTAGTTTTACACCTCCATTGACCATTACACATCATCAAATACGGGAGACTGTGCTTGCTCTGTCCGATATTATTGCAAAGAAATGAAACTTACCGACATTAAGCAAATCCTCTCCGAACGTGATCTGCAATTGACAAAGTCGCTGGGACAAAATTTTCTGCACGATCAGAATCAGATTCGGCGCATTGTGGATGCTGCGGCTATAACAGCAGGGGAGAAGGTTCTTGAAATTGGACCAGGGCTCGGGCCTCTGACGGAATTCCTTCTGGCACCAGCCGGGGAAGTCCTGGCCATCGAGAAAGATGAACGCCTGGTTGCTTTTTTAAAAGGTAAGTTTGCCACCGAACCCAAGCTTACATTGCTTCATGACGATGCATTGTTCTATGTCAAAAAACATCGCGATTGGAAGAATTGGATCGTGGCATCGAATCTTCCTTATTCGGTTGCATCGCCAATTCTCGTTGAGCTGGCTGAGGCAGATGAACCGCCGAAGCGAATTGCGGTGACGCTTCAGATGGAGGTGGCAAAGCGTTTAGCGGCACAAACGGACGATGATGATTACGGGCTTTTAACGTTGCTCGTGCTGTTGAGGTATGAAGCCCAGGGGCTTTTTAAAATTCCGTCCTCCTGCTTTTTCCCGGAGCCTGATGTCGATTCTGCGTGCATCACACTTGTCCGGCGTCCAAATCGACTTTTGCCAGTGGAGTTGGAACGTCCTTTTAAGCAAATTGTGAAATGTGCCTTTTCTCAACGCCGGAAAATGATGATGAAATTGCTCAAGCAATTCTGGCCTGTGGAAAAGTTGAATTCTGCATTTGAAACACTACAAATTTCTCCGCAAATTCGCGCTGAAAAAGTGAGCCTTGAGCAATTTATCCGTTTGACGAATCTTTTGGGGGCTGCTGTTGTGCAGGGCAGGGCCAAAGACAGTGGCAAATAAGACGAAAACACGTCAATTATTTTTCAACAAAATTCAAAAAGGAATTTGCATGAAGAAAATGAATGACGGAATCATTGGTATCTTTGTCATCTTGTATTTCTCTGAATGGATTCAATACACCTGAAAAACTCGAAAATACGTCGTCCTCTTAAATGATAGAAAACTTGCGTTCCTCTCTTGTCGTCGTCCAATATCCCCGCATCTTTCAAAACATTGAGATGTCGGGAGACAGTTGGCATTTTGGTTCCCGCAAGTCTGGTTAAATCCCAGACACATCGTTCTCTTTTCGCAATTTCATTAACGAACATAAGCCGGGTCGGATGACTCAGAGCTTTGATGATTTTTGCTTGTGCCTTATAGTGATCCTTTAAGTCCTTGTTCATTGGGTTACTCCTGGGGAAAGAGTATTGCATAGTTTGGAATTTAAACAATAATATTATTGTCAGTGAATTCGTGCGAAATGATCCAACTCGCCGATGTTTTAGTATGAGTGATACTGTGAGTGATGCTGAACTTGTTGCCTTGGCCAAGGCCGGTGAATTGGCGGCTTTTGAGAACCTTGTCTCACGCCATGAACAGAAGGTCTATGCCTTGGTATTGCGCATGCTTCGGCATCCAGAAGATGCAGAGGATGTGACTCAGGAAGCGTTCATGAGTGCGTTGGAACATCTGGCCGAGTTTCGCGGAGAGGCCAGTTTTGAAACATGGATTTCGCGGATTGCCACCTATGCTGCACTCAAAGTGATTCGAAAACGCAGGGGCAAGATGTTCGTTTCGCTGGAGGAAAACACGGAGCCCAAAGAAGAGGGAGACGCAATTCCTCATCCCGAGTTTATTGCAGATTGGCGCGAATCACCTGAAGTCCTTGCGCAGCGTAACGAAATAATGCAGTTGATTGACAAAGCTCTCGAACAGGTGGAGGAAAAATTGCGTCTTGTTTTTCTTTTGCGCGATGTTGAGGGGATGTCAATACAGGAGACGGCTCAGGCGTTGGAAATCAGCGAAGCCAATGTGAAGGTGCGTTTGTTGCGCGCGAGGCTTCAGCTTCGGGAAATACTGACACGGTCACTGGGGGATCCTTCAAGACAGATTCAACGAGCGACGCATCATGATCACTCCGAGTGAAAACACAACGCACGAAACATTCTGGAAGAGAGGCGGGGGATGGGTGGTGACGCAGATGTTTCTTTTGGTCGGGGTTGGTTTTGGGCCTTGGGTAAGTCGTGTTAATACAAGGTCGTCATGTCCTTTGTGTCTTATTTTGGGAGGAGTCCTGTTGATCCTTGGCGCTGGGATTGGAATCTTGGGGGCGGTTGCCCTGCGTCGAGCGTTGACGCCGTTTCCTGTTCCTCTGCGTAATACCCGGCTTGTCAGCCATGGAATCTACTCAAAAGTGAGGCATCCGCTCTATTCGAGTATCTTGTTTGGCGCTGCCGGGTGGGCGATTGCATGGCAGAGCATTTGGGCCTTTGTTTTCTTTCTTGCGCTCATACCATTTTTTATCGCCAAGGCACGGTGTGAGGAACGATTTTTGATGGAGAAATTTCCCGATTACGCCGAGTATGCCAGACACACTCGGCGTTTCCTGCCATGGTTTGGATCAGGGAAACCGGAGTAGGGAAGGTGAAAGCTAGATTTCCTGATGTTCAGTGCGGGTGATGATTTCTTCCTGGAGTTCCTTGGAAAGATCACAGAAATAATCGCTGTAACCGGCCACTCTGACAATCAAGTCTCTGTATTGCTCGGGTGTCGCTTGTGCTTTGCGCAGGGTTTCTGCGGTGACTATGTTAAACTGGACATGGTGTCCATCCATCTTGAAATAACTGCGAATTAGACGTGCCCATTTATCTACTGCGTCGTCTGTTGAGACAAGGGCCGGGGTGAACTTCATGTTCAGCAGTGTTCCGCCCGTTTTGACATGATCCATTTTTGAGGCACTCTTGATGACGGCGGTCGGCCCGTGGTGATCTGCACCTTGCACAGGACTAATCCCCTCGGAAAGGGGCAGGGTTGCTTTGCGACCGTCGGGAGTCGCTCCAACAACACTGCCAAAATAGACATGACATGTGGTGGGGAGCATTTCAACCCTGTAATGGCCTCCGCGTGTGTCGTCGCGTCCATCCACCAATGAGAAACAGGCATTAAATACGTCCAGCATCAAGTTGTCGGCATAGTCGTCATCATTTCCATACTTATGTGTTTTATTGACAAGACGCTGTCGCAAGACTTCCTCGCCTTCGAAGTTCTTGTCAAGAATGGAGATCAATTTTTCAAGGGAAACCGAAGAAGCCCCGCGTGTTCCCGTTTTCTTGCCAAAACAGCATTCCTTGATGGCACTGAGATTATCTGTGATGCTGCCAAGGCCGACCATTTGGATGAAGGTGTTGTTGTAACGTGCACCTCCGGCGTTGTAGTCCTTTCCTTTTTCGATGCAGTCATCTATGAGGACACTCAGAAAAGGTGCGGGCATTTGTTTGGCATACATCTGCTCAATGAGGCGGCTGCCACTGATCTTGATGTCGATGAAATGGCCAAGCTGTTTCTTGAACGCAGAGAAGAGGCTCTCATATGTCTTGAAGGATGAAGCGGCGCCCGTTTTGAGCCCGAGTTGTTTCCCTGTGCGAGGATCCACTCCATCATGGAGAGTGAGTTCAAGCGTTTTGACAAGGTTGAAGTAGCCGGTGAGAATGTAGGCTTCCTTTCCAAAAGCGCCGACTTCGACGCATCCGCTGCAGCCACCAGCACGGGCATCTTCAAGCGTCTTCCCCTGGCGTAACTGTTCTTCGACGACGGTATCGGTGTTGAAGACTGACGGAAAACCGTAACCGTGACTGATGACTCGAAGTGCGTGTTTTAAAAACGCGTCGGGACTTTTGCGGGAGAGCTGGATATTGGAACTGGGTTGGAGTAGGTGCATCTCCTCGATGATATCCAACAGCATGTCAGAAACTTCGTTCGAACCGTTTGAACCGTCACTTAAGAGTCCTCCGATGTTGATATTGGCAAAATCGGTGTAGGTTCCGCTTTCTGCTGCTGTTACGCCAACCTTTGGTGGTGCGGGATGGTTGTTGAATTTGATGAAAAAGCATTCGAGTAGTTCGCGTGCAGATTCTGGTGTAAGCGATCCATCAGCAATGCCGCGTCTGTAAAATGGCAGTAAATGCTGATCGAGATGACCGGGATTAAACGAGTCCCAGCCATTGAGCTCCGTGATCACGGCAAGGTGGCAGAACCAATAGTATTGAAGCGCCTCATAGAAATTCCTTGGCGCATGTTCGGGAATTCGGGAACAGACTTCAGCAATCTGGAGGAGTTCTTTTTTGCGTTTTGCATCGTTTTCCCGCAAGGCCAGATCGCAGGCAAGATCAGCGTGACGCCGTGCAAACAAGATCAGTGCTTCGCAAGAGATATCAAAAGACTTGAGGGCCTCGCGTTTTTCGTAAGCTTTTGGATCGTTTAGAAAATCGAGTTTTGCAATCGCATCACTGATGTTTTTTCTGAAATCGATCAACCCTTTTGTATAGATTTTTCCATCGAGAACAGTGTGCCCCGGGGCTCGTTGTTCCATGAACTCGGTGAACATGCCGGCATTGTATGCCTCAATCCAATCTTGTGGCAGCTCCTTGAACATCCGGTCACGCATGGAGCGCCCCTTCCAGTAAGGGATGACTTTGTCCTTGTAGAGTTGGATCGTTTCAGGAGTGACGCGATACCAGGTCTTGGGGCGAGAGTTGAGAATTTCAAGATCGGCCACGCTGTGGCAGGTCAGTTCTGGAAAGGTGGGAACTTCCTTTGGGCTGGGGCCGCGCTCTCCGACAATCAGCTCATTTTCCCCAATGTAGATGGTTTTATGCTGGCAAAGATGAAAGAAGGAGCGGGCACGCATGACCGGGACACTATAGAGCCCATTATTTCCAATGTAGAAATCGGTGATTAGCGAGGCTCGTTCGCCCGAAATACGGGGAATGGCATCCAGACTTGTGCGCCTGAGTTTTGCGGTGCGATCGTTCATTTTTATGAAAAAATTGACATCAACAAAGGTTACCCACCAATTCTAACAGTCAAGCCGAAGCTTTCGAAAATTGCAGCGGCTTGTTGGTTGGCTGATTCTGTGGGGGGAGCGATGTCTGCAAGTGTTTGATTAGGGGTTTCTTGATGTGTTTTGTTTATTCCAAAATGATGAAATGGCAGCAGATTAACCTGGCGGACATTCGGAATTTTGGATGCAAAACGCGCAGTTTTCTCCAGGTTTGCCTGATCCGTATTAATTGTGGGAATCAAGGGAACGCGGATCCAAATGTTTTTCGCGACTGGCCCCAAAACAGTTAAGTTACTCAAAATCACATGATTGCTGGCCCCCGTGAAATGCCGGTGTTTTGCATTGTCCATTAGTTTTAGATCGTAAAGGAAAACATCGGTGAATGGTGCGATTGCCAGTAATTGTTCTTGAGGGGCGAGTCCGCATGTGTCGACAGCCGTGTGCAATTGATGCTTCTTGCATTCCTGCAGGAGGAGAGTGAGAAATTTTGCTTGCAGAAGAGGTTCACCCCCCGAAAAAGTCACGCCCCCACCTGATTCATCGTAGAAAAGCTGATCTTGGAGAATCGATTGCATTACTTCCGAAACACTTCTCTTGTTTCCGGCGATCTGGCGGGCTGAGGTAGGGCAGTTTTCGACGCATAGCCCACACAAATTGCATCCGACGGGACGGAGGGGCAGAGATTGGCTACCTTGCGGGGCGGGGGAATGGGGACAGACTTTTGCGCATTGATTGCAGCCGATGCAACGGCTTGGTCTGACTACGACTTGTGGTTTCTTTGAGATTCCCTCGGGGTTGTGGCACCAAAGACAATGGAGTGGACACCCTTTCATGAACACGGTTGTCCTGATTCCCGGTCCATCATGAACCGAATATTTCTGAGTATTAAAGATGCAGCCGTTGAGCATATTACGGTATCGTCAGAACAACGCACTAGGATGATTGCCATTTAGAAAATATCTGATGGCAGTCACTCTATTAGAGCAAAAGTCCACTTACACTGGGGCAAATCCTAATGACTTTCCCAGATTTTGAGGAGTAGAAAATCAAATTGGTGGAGGGGAAAGAACTTCACGAATTTTCTGGCTGAGCGATTTTTCCGTAAACGGCTTGGCAATAAACTGTACGCCTGGATCAAGAATGCCATGGCGTCCCAGAATTTCCTCGGGGTAACCGGAAATGAAGATGGTTTTGATCTTGGGCCGGATTACGTTGATTTGCTGATATAGCTGGCGTCCGTTGACTTCAGGCATGATAACATCGCAGAGTAAAAGATCGATTTGCTTGCTTTGTGTGGCAAGGGCGATGCACTCGCTGGCATCCTTTGCTTCGAGAACGTTATAATTGAGGCGACGGAGAAGGGAACAGGTCAGTCTTCTTACAGCCTCTTCATCCTCTACAACGAGGATGGTTTCTTCGTGCCCGGATATTACCGAATCTGACGCCTCATTCACATCGAGAGACAGAGGTTCATCTGTTACAGGAAGATATGCTGTGAAAGACGTTCCTTGTCCGGGCTTGCTAGTCACCTGGATTTCGCCTTCGTGCTGTTTGAGAATACCGTAAACAGTGGCCAGACCAAGCCCTGTACCTTTGCCAACATCTTTTGTTGTGAAAAAAGGATCAAAAACGTGTTGAAGTGTTTCCTTGTCCATTCCGAATCCGGTATCGGTTACACGGAGCATGACGTATTTCCCCGGTTTGAATACTGGTTGGTTGGGTTCAAAGCTCTTATCCAGGACTGCCATGCCAGTTTCGATGGTGAGTGTGCCGCCTTTGGGCATGGCATCTCTTGAGTTGATGGACAAGTTCATCAACACTTGTTCAATGCGGTGAGGGTCTGCTTTGACATGGCCTATATTGTCTCCAAGTCGAAATTGCATCTGAATATCCTCTCGCAAAAGGTGTCTGATCATTTTTTCCATGTTCAGCACAATGTTGTTCAGATCCACGACTCGAATTTGCAGAAGTTGTTTTCTACTGAAAGCCAGCAATTGTTGGGTCAAGTTGCGGGCACGCTCACTGGCCTCAAGAATCTGAAGGAGGCTTTCATGAGCTTCAGACTTTACAGGAATATCAGCACGCATCAGGTCGCAATGGCCTATAATGACCCCCAGCATGTTATTAAAGTCATGGGCAACACCACCAGCGAGTCTTCCGATGGATTCCATTTTTTGGGCTTGTGCCAGTTGCTCCTCAAGACGTTTGTGTTCGGCCTCAATTCGCTCGCGTTCAAGAAGTTCACTCTGAAGGTGGCTGTTGGCTTTTTGAAGTTCAGCCGTGCGTTGCCTGACTCTTTGTTCGAGCTTCCGGTTCCAGAATACAAAATAAAGAATGACGACGACAGCAATCAGGGTGATTTTCCAGATAATAGAATAATCCGGCTTGTAGCTGGTCTGCATGGTAAACCATTTTTCATAGAAACTGTTTCTGTCGGCTTCAGAAATGGAGTTCAAAGCCTTTCGTAGTATGGAGGCCAATTCTGGATACTTAACGGATATCCCCATTGACATTTCGTAGCTAAAATCCACCTCTCCGGTAAGTCTCAGGTTGGTGAATCTGTAATTACTGATCCCATGGCAGCCGGCTGGCAACGCGTCGATATAGGCGAAAGCTTTACCCTCGGAAACCATTGTCAATCCAGCCTTTCTGTTCTCAACTAAAATGACATGGATTTTTGGGTGTTGGGTTTTGATGTAATCGTAAACGGCATAATTTTCAACGATGGCAACCTCTTTTCCTTCCAGCGTGTGAATGTCAGAGAACGTGACTTCGTTTCGTGTGAAAATTCCGGTGGGGATGGAGATATAATCAGGAGTAAAGATGATCTTGTTACGTTGACTTGGAGTTTCCCGAATACACGCAGCCATGGGAATGGTTCCATCGTTTAACTGCTTTAACATCTGGGTCCAATTTTGATTGTGGACCGGTTCAAATTTGACTTTGAGAATCTGGCTTAACCGGCTCAGATATTCTGAAGTAACACCGGCTGCTGCTCCGCTGTTATCGAAAAATTCAATCGGAGCCCAATCAGGGTCAAACATCACTTGAATTACGGGATTTTCCAGAAGCCATTTCTTCTCGTTTGGCGTGAGAACAAGTGAAGTTTCCGTTCCTTCAATTCCGATCCAGCGTTGCCGGATTTGTTGTTCTTCATCGGCGGTGATTGAATCCAGTGCTTTTTCGAGAATCTGAGGTAGTAATGGCCAGTCCTTCCGAACTGCCATACGCAGTCCGTCGGTTTGAAATGGTGCGAAGCCGGCGACTTTTAGGTTTAATAAATTGTATTCACGAATCTTGTAGCTGAGTGAGGGCAAGTCGCAAATGATGCCTTCCACCTCGTGATTCGAAACCTTTTGCAGACCTTCGATTACAGTATTGACGTAAACTGGGATCAATTGGGGTTCTGCTTTGAGCGCTGAATCTGTGAACGAGTAAGACTTGAGCAGGGCAACCTTTTTCCCTGCAAACACAGAGAGATTTGTAACCGTTGCGTGATTGTCCCGAGTGACAACCGCAATCTGGGTCTTGAGGTAGGGACGCGTAAAATTCAGATAATTATTGCGATCTCGGGTGGAGGTTAGTGCTGCGGAAAGATCCAACCTGGAATCTTTCAATTGTTGAGCAGCCTGATCCCACGAGAGATTCTTTTTTGGCAGAAATTTTACACCGATTCTGCCCTCAATGAGCTTTAGGTAATCGGCAACGATTCCCTGATAAACCCCTGAATTATTGGTAAACTCATAAGGTTCCCACGATGGATCAATTCCAATGTTTATTGTCCTGTGTTTTTCAAGCCAGGCAATTTCATCCGGAGTTAAATCTAAATCAGAAGAAATGGAAAAGTTTGTGTCAGCATTCCGAAGAAGGGGATTATCCTTGTCTACCGTATGAGCCTGCACCACCCCAGACATCATATTTAAAATCAACAGGATAAACAGAAAAACGGTTGCTGTGTTTGGGGTAAAACATCGTAACAAAAGGCAAAAATGGAAAAGCTCATGAGATGAACGCGATGAGCTTGAGCACAAAAGATAACCACATTTGCACATTCCTTTAGGAGAATACTGTCTTCAATATTTCGGTCAACCGGCAAATTATGACAGTTAATGCATAAATAATGTAATTTTTATACACGAGCCATGGGGAAAATGGGCAGGGGAAAGAAATCATTTTGTTAACAAATCAAGAAACACAAAACGTCAGTGGCGGTTTTTTTTTGTTTTGCTATATTAAACTAAGAATCGAAGTTGGAACATTTGCACAGGAGAAGGAACATGAATATTTCTACATCTGATCTTGTTGTCATTTCATTGGGCATGACTCCATTGATTGGCATGCTCACCTCAAGTTTGGGGAATGAATCAAGTGCAGGGAACTTCAAACTGCCGCTGCTTCCATATCCACAAGACGATTTGGAACCTTATATTTCTGCAAAGACGATTAGTTTTCATTACGGGAAGCACCATCAAACGTATGTGGATAATCTGAACAAGTTGATTGCCGGGAGTGAACTGGCATCCAAAACACTGGAACAGATTATTAAAGAGACGTCTGGAACAACGGATAAAACAGCCATATTTAATAATGCTGCTCAAGTTTGGAATCACACATTTTTCTGGCAGTCGATGCAGAAAAACGGTGGAGGCGAGCCGGGGGGCCAGTTGATGAAGTTGATTGAGCATTCGTTTGGAAGTTTCGATAAATTTAAGACAAGTTTTGTGGACTCCGCGGTGGGACAATTCGGTAGTGGCTGGGTATGGCTGGTTCAGGATGGAGATGGGGTGAAGATACTCAAAACCCCCAATGCCACAACTCCCATTGCTCAGGGACTGACTCCGTTAATCACATGTGATGTTTGGGAACACGCTTATTATTTGGACTACCAGAATCGCAGAAAGGATTTTGTTGAGGCATTTCTCAACCATTTGGTGAATTGGGATTTTGCAGAGGCTTTGCTTCGGTAAGTTGTAACGTTTGTTTATGGTTCGAAAAGGCTGACTTTAATAAAGTCAGCCTTTTCCTTTGCATGAAAAGGACCGACTAAAGCCATTTTGCCAGTGAGTCCCTCAGTAGTTTTCTAGCCCGATAGAGACGTGATTCGATTGCTTTGGATGTGGTGTTCAAAACGGTGGCAGCCTGTAGCATTGAGAGATCATCCCATTCGCAAAGAAGAATGGCCTCGCGCATATCTTCTGGAAGTTGTTGTACAGCGTGGCGGACCGCGGCGTTTTTTTCATCGATCAGCACTGTCTCGCTTGGAGACAAGCTGGTCGAAGGAAGTTTTTCGCCGAGGTTTGATGAACTTGCATCTTCGTTAGAATCAGGCGGTGTATCAATGGAAACTTGCGGGTGTCTTGATCTCCAACGATGATGATTTCGCGCAAGATTCGCGGCTATGGTGTAGAGCCAGGATTTAAAATTGTTACTGGGGTTGAATGTTGATTTGCGCGTGTAAACCCGTACGAACGTTTCCTGTGCAAGGTCGTTTGCATCCTCTTCGTTGTTGAGCATTCGCAGCAGGAAATGGTAAAGCCGTTCTGAGTGGCGTTCCATCAAATCGTTAAGCGCGGTGTCCTGTCCCGCTTTCAAGCGTTCCATGTCTGCCCTGTCAAGGGCATCTGTTTCAGTGATGTCCATGTTCAGAATGCGAAGTCGCTTGCATTTCACCCTCGATTTTCTCGTGGGATGCCAGGGTTATCCTTTGCATTTCGGCCCAGTAACGTTTGCCTTGTTCTGGAGGCATGGTCTTGCTGACAGCCATGAAATGCTTGAGCATCTCAAACTGGCATTGGCTTCGAAGCTTTGCCAGTTCAGACAGTTTTTCCCCGACTTCAGGAGTGACATCCTGTGCTTGTTCCAACGCAGCTTGTAACTCTTCTTTTTTTTGGGCAATCAAGGTGCATCTTTCATGGCATTGGGGAAGGTATCCTTCATGCAAAGCCCGGATGCGTTGCATGTCCCCCTCGTTCAAATGAAATTCTTCCCTCAGCCAGGTAAGATCATCTGCGTTTTGGACGAGATTCTGGCAGCATACATGTCTTGCAAGAAAATAGGTTCCAGTGGCAATGCCACAACAGGTCAGAAAAAACAGAAGTGTCAACGTGAGACGTCGCATGATCAGTGTTCTCCCACAAATGGATTTACCGAGGCCACATAACGAGCTTGTGCTGTTTGTTTAAAGTTCGAAATGCCATTCAGTATTCCAAGACTGCCACCAAGAACAACCATGACTGCGAGAGTGGCTATGATGGCGCGTGGACGCAGAAGGTGGAAGATGAAGTTATCAAGCCAAATGGCAACAGACGAACCGCTCTCGGCCTTTTCAATGCGATTCCAGACGGCCTTTTGAAATCCAAGCGGCAATTCCGGTTTGGAATAGGCATTCCTCAGAAGGGGCTGCAACTGGGGATCGTTTTGGGGCAACTCTTGATTCTGCATAGTCTTGTTTGCTCTTCGGTTTTTCTTTGACCAATAAATATTAATACACCGTCTTCAAAAGAATCCCTCAAATTAATTTATCATGGCTGCTGAGGGATTTTGCAGACGGCGGTGTAGAACTTTGCAGAGGCATTAATGGATGCCAAAACAAACAAATTCTTGAAATATGAAATCAAATCTCTTTCTTAAATGGAGTCTGACTACCGTGACAGCGGTCTTTGTGTTTGGTTCAGTCGCTATTCCCAACGTGGCCTTTGCACAACCGAAGGGAGCTGAACGTTTATCTTTTTTTGTTCGGAATCTCGAACAAACAAGCACGGTTGATCGTTCGTCCGTCTGCTCAAAATGTGTGGATTCGAGGAAAGAAAAACGGAGCAGTTCCCCCAGGGCACAAACCGTGACAACCTCGCATGAGTGCTCCAGTTGCGAAACGAAGATTGCCACAAAAGGAAGTGGAAAGATGGCTACCAATCAAGTTACCCATGGCTGTGGCATGGCGGGTAAGGTTGAAGGCGCAACCTGCCATTGATTGCACGATGAGCCTCATTTATTTGATGGTCAAAGCCTCCCTTCTTTGAGGGGGGCTTGAGCCTTTTTGTTTGAGAGAATGAAAGTGGACAATTCTCTGAGAGATCAGAGTCGTTGGACAAAAATCTGGTTAAAAGTGCCTCCATCAGAGGCAACCTGTTGGACGTAGGCAATCATCTGACCGTCGGGTGATATGACACAGGCTTCCGGGCGGGGCGCGTTTTCTGGTGTGGTTTTGGGGGTGAGTCGTCGTGTTTGCCCATCACTCACCCTTGTCAAACATACGCTATCATCCATGACATGGGCAATGGCTTTGCCATCAGGAGTCCAGGAGAAGGCGGATGAAATGCTCCATGGATTGGTTGTGATCTGTTTGGGAGTGCCGCCATTCGGGGAAATAGTCCAAATTTGAACGATGCCTCGATCGTCCTTCATGAGAAAGGCTATTTGCAAGCCGTCAGGAGAGCAGCGGGGCCAGTGTCTTGGTCCTTGTAATCCCGGGAATTTTTGTTGCGATGTAAATGTGAGCCGGCGTTGTTCAACGCCTTTTGGAGGAAATGGGCGACGCGTGGTGGTTCCTGCCAGTGGTCCGTCTCCCGGTTGTGTCAGGTCCTCTGGCAGATTCAAAACGAAAAGCTCGGGGAAAAAGTTTCCATGTGAGTCGAGAACTTCCCCCTGAAATGCGAGCGCCCGTTTTTGCCGAGCCCCATCAGGTTTCAAGTAACCGTTTGTGCCGATCCATGCATCTTCAAAGGCTTTGCGAATCTCATCAGATCCGGGTGTTGGATGAGCAGTGGTGCGGGTGACAAGAACTGAAAAATACTCGCCATCATGATTTCGCGGATAGGTGGATGGAACATGAACCGGTCCGGCGGGAATGCTGACTCCCACATTGCGAAGGTTAATTTCATGTTCTTGCGTTTCTTCAGAGAATTTCGCCAGAACGCTATCTTCATAGGTGAAGCTGACCCATCGGCCATCGGCGCTAAACACATGGACGTGAGTTCCGCCACGGAGTGCTCCCCGGGTAAAGGGAGGTGTGACGTTTCGGGCGTCTAGATTTCGAGCAATCATCGGTCGGGCAGGATCAACAATGACACCCTGCCTGTGATAAGGGCCATACTGCCAGTCTGGAGTCGGATTTTCCGGTCCTAGAATGAAGACGATTTGTCCCATGATCGGATCGCATGTAACCACTCCGCAACAAGCGCCGTTCTTTGAATGATACAAGAGTTGGTTTTCCCGCGTTTCAACATTGACTCGTTCAATAGTCTGGCCATCGAAGACGTTTCCCGCTGGATCGGATCTTGTGTCAAATATAATCCATCGGCTGTCTGGAGACCAGACAGCCGTGTTGGTTAAAATGTGACCGTGATGAGCGAAAGTGATTTGTTCTGACACGTTACGCCGAATGAGCTGTTAAGTCGGGCCATTGTTCACCCAGACTGGTTTTTAGAGAGAGAGTCAGCTTGCCATTTTCGAAGCGGCAGAGCACAGAATCATGGTGTGGGGTGTCGTAGAATTGCCAGCGCATTTCCAGCGTTTGATCGTCCTTCCAGAAGCCGCAGGCGGCGATGCGCGATTTGTCTGGCGACTTGATTTTTTCGGTTGCAACAAGCGTTGGAGGTATCAATCCGGTGGTGCCCAGAACCCAATTGGCCAGTCCAAAACGGACGATTTGTGTCCCTCTGGTTGTGGTTGTTAAAGTGAAAGTGCCAACAGATTTGGAAGTGAAGTCAAAACGAATCTCTTGAAAACCCATTTTGTTGTCATCGAACTTGAATGTTTTTCCAGAGAGATTGGCTGCCGCTGTTGATTTGATTGCTCCCAGAAGGGGGGCAATTTTGAGGGATGCCAGAGCGGCCTTTAGTTCCTTCTGATTGACAGGGTCTTCAGGCAATGGCGTGTTCTTCATGGCTGGAAGCAGAATATCCCAAAGAAGGTTCTGTTCCGCCTGCATGTCGTTTGTTTCGCAATGAGCGGCGAAGACGGCATCCTGATCTGGCATGACAATGGTATATTGACCGAAAGCGCCATCACCACGATAGGCGTTGTGACGTGCGCGCCAGAATTGGTAGCAATACCCTTGCAGCCAATCGCTGTTTTCCCTGGCTTTTTCAGGATTTTCCGCTGGCAGGGGCTGCTGAATCTTGAAGCTCGTGGCTTCTTCGACCCATCGTGTTGGAATGATCTGTTTTCCCTGCCAGAGGCCTTTTTGCAGATAGAGTTGACCAAATTTTGCCAGGGCTTCCGTGGGGACACTCAAGCCCCAGCCACCGGTGTTGATGCCGCGTGGACAGGTTTCCCATGTCATGCCCCGGATTCCAAGCGGTTTGAAGAGCCTAGGTGTCAAGTAATCAATAATCTTCTCGCCGGTGACCTTTTGGACAATTGCGGAGCACATGTAGGTGGCTCCACTATTGTAAACAAATGTTGTTCCTGGCTTGTTTGGGATCGGCAAAGCGAGAAACGCCTTTACCCAGTTATCCTCATGAACAATGCTGCCCGTGGAATCTTGTGCATGGCCGACAGACATGCTGAGCATGTCCTTGATCTTGAGCGCCTTTAAATTATCGCTGATCGTTTGCGGTAGAAATTCTGGAAAGAAGGAAATGACGGGATCGTTTACTGTGAGCCTTCCTTCGGAGGCGGCGAGTCCCACAGCGGTTGATGTGAAACTCTTGCTCATTGAATAGAGCGAGTGGTTTAGATTTTTTGCATAAGGTTGCCACCAGCCTTCTGCAATCACATGGCCGTGGCGAACCAGAACGAAACCGTGAAGTTCAATGTGTTTCTTCGCTGCGACATCCAAAAATTCCAGAATCGCCTTTGATGAAATCCCCTGAGCTTCGGGCGTGCTGTGTGGGAGCGTTGAACCTGAGGCAGCCCAGCAAGGCTGGCATTCGGAAAGGATGCCCAACCCTGCGGTGGCAAAACCGATTTGTCTGATAAAAGTTCGTCGTGTTGATTGCATACTGTTCAAAGAATTATGTTGATGATGACCAAAGCATTATCTTCCACCAAAAATTAAAATAACTCCGAACGTAAATACAGCCCATAATCCAAAGAGCCACAGGGCTGGTTTGATGAATTTTACGTTGCACAATTTTGACAAACCCAGAGATGCAATGGCCAGATACCAAAATGTGATGAGATTTAAAGAGGAGAGAATCAGATGAACCTTGTTTTGCGAATCAAGTTTGCTCAAAAACAGGGCGGGACTGAGAGTTCTCAGAATGTCTCCGTAGTAAGCGGCAAGTTGCATTCCAATGAGCTGGCCCAAGGCAGTTATGAGTGACACCAAACCCGCGATTTCAAGCGCCTTGGGATATGTAAACTGTCCGTATTTGAAGGCAAAACGTCCTAATAACCAGAAAATCAATGCACTGAAAAAGACCATTGACATGGTGGTCATTGTCGCTCCAAAGGTGCTTGAAAACTTAAAAATCTTCTCTGTGCTTTCAATGCCGGAATCGGCCTGTTGTTGCGTCATTTTTCCTTCCGAAACCAATTTGTCAAATCCTGAGGTGATCTGATCCCTTGTTTTCTGCATGATGGCCGGCTGGGAAAAAATGACAAATGCATAGATGGTTCCGATGATGGTTGAAATGACTAATGGAATGATCCAGTTGGCATGATTGACTGGATGCGTTTTGATGTCCTCAAAAACTTCATTGGGACTGGCAAATACGTTCAACATTCTCGACCAGAATCGGATGAATGCCGACTTGGTTTCCAATAGAGGGGGTGGTTGTGGTGTTTCTTCCATAGCGTTGACCTATTTTTGTAATTGTTTGTTTCCCGTTATATATATGGAAATCGGAATGACTGTTATATAAGCAAGTTCATTGGGTTGGCGCAAGCTCCGTATTAACTGAAACGTTTCGAGATGGCAAGATGGAGATGTCCTCGCGTTTTCGTGGTTTACCCGCTCGGAGAACGCGCAGGGAAAAGCCATGGCGGTTTTCAAAAGGTTCCACCAACGCTTCAATTTCCAGCACAGGATAACGCACAGAGGCCAGCCCGTAACTGCGATAGGTGGCAGCAAAGAGTTCTGTTTCGACGATGCCGGTCCAATCTGCCAGGGAAAGAAATTTCATCGGCTCTCCCGTGATCTGGTGGTGTGTCCGTTGTTCCACAACCAAACCGCAGGTGACAACGCGTTCCCCTACATGCTCGCCCAGTCTGGCCACGGGACAATAGGTTTCCCATGCCACGTCCTTGAACAAGGCCAGGGGATGGTCTGATACGGCAAAACCGAACAAATCAGTCTCCCATTCCAGCCGTTGCAAATGCGTTGGTTCGTTTAGTGGGATGGCTGTAAAATGTTTCATTTCTGGCGGGGGGAGAATCCAACCTTGATGAGCGGCATTTCCGAAGGAGCGGATCAATGATTGGACTTCCCAAAATTGTTGGGTTCGCGATTGTCCAAATTCATCAAACGCCCCGGCTCGGATCATGGATTCCATTTCTTCGGACTGGGGGGCCACACGACTGTAAAAATTGCGGATTGATGGAAAGGGGCCACTTTGTCGTTCTTTAACAAGGGCCTGGACGGTTCGTTCTGTCAACCCTTTGACGCGGGTGACGGGAACTCGGATTCCGTCTTTGTGTGCGATGAAGGAGGGGCCTGGTTCATTGATTGAGGGGGGCAATAGCAAAATTCCGATTCGATGGCATTCCAGCACGTAGACGAGCGGTTGGTAGAACCCCTTGCCGTTTGTCAATAATGCGGCCATGAATTCCATCGGGTAATAACGTTTGAGCCAGGCGGATTGATAGGCTTCAATTCCATACACGGTGGAGTGTGCCTTGCAAAAGGCGTAGCCTTCAAAGCTTTTTACCAGTCCCCAGACTTCCTCGATTTTTTCCGGTGAATGACCGCGAGCCAGCGCGGAATGGAAAAATTCCGATCGAATGGTTTCTATAACCTTTTCCTTTTGCCTTCCCAGTGCGCGTCGCAATACATCCGCCCGGCCTGGAGGCAATCCGGCAAAGGCTTCACAGACTTGTAGAATATGCTCCTCGTAAACGATCAATCCAAAAGTGCTTTTCAGGCAGTTTTCGAGACTGGGGTGGGGATAGGTGACAGATTCGAATTTCTGGTAGCGTCGGATGAAGGATTGTTTTTTACCTTCGTTGGCTGCACCGGGGCGGATCACGCTGACGATGGCGATGAGTCCATCGATTTCTCTCACGTTGCTTTGATGACAGAGGCTGACCATGGAAGGGGATTCAATATGGTGAACACCGCGGGCATTGCCACTGGCTATCAAGTCCCAGACTTGTGGATTTTGCCACGGCTCCAGCCTTTCCAGGTCAACGGTGATGCCGCGTTTGGCCAGCGCAGCTTTGGTGTCGCGCATGACGGCAAGACCGCCCTGCGCCAGAATATCCATTTTGACGAGGCCGATATCTTCAACTCCATCCATGTCAAAGTGTGTGGCTGGGTGGCCTTTGCCCGATCGGAACGTCGGGGTTAAATCGTGCATGGGATTGCGTGAGAGAACAACGCCGCAAGGATGCATTTTTGGATGACGCGGGAAACCATCCAGAAACCCCGCCATTTCAAGCGCCGTTTTATACGGTTCCTCAGTGATGGGAAGATCCCGGCACTCCACATTTTCTTTCAGTGTTTCAATGATGTTGGAGGCCCCAGCCCACGGAAAATGTTCAGTGAAACGGCGGATTTGAAATTCAGAAACCCCAAGCACTTTTGCCACGTCTCCGACGGCTCCACGCGCCTGATAGGTGTTAAAACCACCTACCATCGCACAATGGCTGTCCCCGTATTTTTCAAAGATCAGATCGACAACATCATCCTTGCGGTCATGAGCAAAATCTACGTCAATATCCGGTAATTTATTTAATTCCATCCGTTCACGATTCAGAAAACGGCGGAAATAGAGATCAAAGCGGATCGGACAAACATTGCTGATGCCAAGGCAATAGCAAACGAGGGAATCCGCCGCGCTTCCGCGTGTGATCCATTCGATGCCGCGTGCCTTGCAGGTCTGAAGAATATCCCAGACCATTAGAAAATAATCTTCATAGCCAACAGCGCTGATGATGGACAGTTCCTCCTCCACTTGATGTTTGATTGACTGGGATTTGGAGCCATAGCGTCGCCTTAGCCCATCAAAGACCAGGCGGCGTAATAAATCACGTGATGTTGATCCATCCTTCGACTGATACGCGGGGAATTGAGGCTTGCCAAAAGGGAATTGAAAATTGCAACGAGCTGCCAGTTCCAGTGTGTTTTCCAGAAGTGCAGGTGCTCTCAAGAAACGAGCGCCTAATTGGGATGGTGAGCGAAAATGATAATTGCCACCGATGCGTTTTTGGGGATGTGTCTGCCGTAGAAGTGTGCGCGTGCGAATGGATTGCACAATGTCATATTTTAGACGATCGGCTGGAGTTGCGTAATGAACTCGCGGACAGACAATGCCAGAACTGGGGCAGGAAGAGTTCATCGGTGAGGTGACTGCCAGATAAAATCGGTCAGGGAAAAAATCGGCACAACGACCATCCACCGCCACAGCAATGAGTCCTTCTGTCGATCCATCCAGAATCTGGCGTTTACGTGGGCGGGCTTCGCGTTGAGCAACTGATTCGTCATCGGGACTTTCGCAGGAAAGCAGGTGACAGAGGTTACGCCAGCCTGTGGTATTTTCCACGTAAAGCAAAAGAGGGGAGCCTTCAATGTTCAGTTCTGCGCCAAAAATGGGTTTAATCCCGGCTTCACGTGCGGCAATCGCGAATTCCCAAGCCCCGTGGAGGTTGCCGGAGTCTGTAATGGCTATGGCTGGTAACTCGTATTGAACGGCGAGTTGCACAATGTCACGGGGGGAGAGGGTGGAATCCAAAAAAGAATAGTAACTGCGGATATTGAGTGGAACGTATTTGGAATGGCGTTGGAAGATCGGCTGGATGTTTTTTTTGTTTGAGATTTTGGAGCGGTTTGGCGTTGGTTCATCGGGACCGTTTTTGAGCTGAAGATCGTGTCCACGCAGAACGATGTCCCAACCGCGCGTTTTGCGGAGTTCATCGATGGCGTGGGCCTGACGTTCTCGTGCGTCGCGGCGTTGGGCTGTGGTGTCAATCAAAAGTCCGGAATAGAATCGACCGTTATAGACTTGGGAGAGTTTGAGTGACACCATTCTCAGACTGACGCGGCGTTTCCAGGCTGCCTTGAGCATGAGTTGCAGCCGTCCATAAACGTCGGTCTCCAGATCGGTGGGCTCGCGCAGGCTTTCTGCGTGCTGGTCTTCGGCCATGTCATTGTAGCGTACCTTGACGGTGAGAGTTCGTATGCTCCGGCCTTCGACCCGCACTTTGTTAAATAATTCATCCGCCATGTGCAATAGTGTGGCCGTGGCGTATTCCTCGTTGGTGACATCTTCCGGGAAGGTTTGCTGTTGGCTGTAGGATTTGGCGGGTTCGCGCATTGGAACCACGGGACGATCATCGATGCCGTTGGCAAATTGGCGCAGTTCAAATGCCTGACGGCCCAGGAGCAGTTCGAGCATTTCCAATGGGGTGGCTGCAATTTGCCGGATGAAAGCGAGCCCGGCGGCATTGAGGCGTTCGGCTGTTTTGGGACCGATGCCCGGCAACCAATTGTTGGGCAGGGGCTGAAGAAACTGCATTTCCTGCCCGGAGCGAACTTCAATGAATGCGGCGGGTTTCTTGATTTTTGAAGCAACTTGACTGACGAGTTTGTTGGTGGCGATTCCTTCACTAACGGAGATTTTCAAGGTCTGACCGATGGCATGCCGGATGGTTTGGGCAATTTGAGTGGGGGAGTGGGTCAGGTTTGCGCTCAGGTCAAAGTAGCCTTCGTCAATGCTGGCGATTTCAACGTCCGGTGTGAAGTCGTAGGCATAGCCGAACATCCAGCGGGAGAATTGTTCGTATTTTTCAAAATCACCGGGCAGGACGATGAGCTTTGGGCAGAGTTTGCGGGCACGGGAGGTTGGCATTGGAGTGTAAATCCCCAGCTTGCGTGCCTCATAAGAAGCGGATGCGATGATGCCCCGTTTTTCACCTCCCACAGCAACGGGTTTACCTCGCAACCGGGCGTCGGCGGCTTGCTCCACCGACGCAAAAAACGCATCGGCATCCAAATGGACAATGGAACGTGGCATCGATCAATAGAAAGACTGGTTTCAAGCTGACGTTCCTGCTTTGCGTTTGCGGATAAGTGCCACCATAACCCCTTGTATCACCAATTCCTGCGCGGGAATGAAATCGGGGTATTTCGGATTTTCCGCATGCAAAAATGTTTTTCCACGCTCGGTGACAAAGGTTTTGAGCGTGGACTCATTGTCAATCAACGCCGCAACAACATCGCCATTGCGCGGGGTGACACCGTGCTCCACCACGACGAGGTCTCCATTCAAGATGTGACGTCCGATCATGGAATCCCCGCGCACTTCCAATGCAAAAGTGCGTGAAGTTGGCTTGATACCAATGGATGTCACATCAACCGAAATGCACCCCTGAGCCTCCTGTCTGTGATCGGTGGCAAATCCAGCGGGGATTGTTCCGTAAATGGGAATGTCCAGCACCCGCTCGCGCATGTTTTCAAACTCCGATACGACGTGAAGGGACCGTGCGTGACCTGGAACTTGCGAGAGAGCGCCCTTTTGTTGGATCAGACGGATATGGCTGGCCACTGTGGTCAGACTCCGAAAACCAAAATGATCGGCAATTTCCTGAAAACTGGGGGCAATTCCCGTGTCCCGGCTGCAATTTTCAATGAAATCGACGATTTGGCGTTGTCGTTTGGTTAATTCAACCATACCGTATAAAATTACGGTATATCTCAAGGAGTATGAAGTCAAATTGAAAGACGTGTTTTTTGAGGAGAAAAACGCTTTACCCGAAAGTGAGTGTCTGGAAAGAAAAATAGGGGATGTGCCAGAGTTAGAGTGATTCTCAAAAGAAATTTCCGAAATGGCCGAAACCAGGAAGACTGGATGTAAATTTTGGAGAGGCCCAAAGCCTGGCACGCAGTGACTGTGAAACTGAAAATGAGTCTATTTTACTTGGTTGATCTGAATCTTGCGGATTTCCGAAACGCCTAGTTCCATGAGTGTGGCGTTCTGATAAAGCTCGGGATTGGCTTTGGACGGGGGAAGTCCCACAACTTGTCGTTGTCGGTCCAGTTCAGCCATGCCGAGAACGTCCAATGCGACGGGGTCCTTGCTGAACCAGATCTGGCCCAGAGGCACGGCATATTGGAGCAGGCTGGTCTGTTCTCCCTGATACTGAGCCAGCAGAGCGTCCATGATGTTTAGGACTGTATGATCTACAAGAGGAGGTTGAGCGTAAATTTCAGGTATTGCACGAGCCATGCGGTCGTCCTGCAATTCAAATCGCATGGTATTATCCACGCTTCCCAAGGCCAGACTGCAAAGACATCCGTTGATACCAGCCACGTTGTGATTGAGAAGGGGGGCGATGTTGATGATTTTTGTGACCTGAGAGGTCAGCATTTTTGAAAAGTAGGATTTGCGTCCTTTTTTTGTGTCGGGGCGTCCAAATTCCAAGTCTCCCCAGACAAGGGTTCCCAGAATTGAGTTGTCGTAATAGACCTTTTCATCGTAACCCATTTCTGCGCTCCCTTGAACGCGCACTTGATGTCGATTGGCAACATCGACGAATCCGGCGCTCCGCAAATCTGCAATGTGTTTGTCCCAGATGATGATATTGGAAGTCGGTATCCCAGAGTTGATCAAGCTTGTGACGACGGCTTCGGCGACGGCTGGACGGGTTCCGCTAAGGCCGGGAGAGGATAGAACTTTTATGCCGATGACATCTTGCGTGGTGACAAGGGTTTTCCACGCATTTGAAATCGTGTCTTTGCCGGTCATTTTGCAGATACCGCGGTCGACCAAGGTTTGGACCAGAGAAAATTGCGGTTCAAACGCGCGGACTGCCTTGCGGTCTTCAACGACAACGACGGATACAGAAGTTACTTTCGGACTGGGAAGATTTCCCTGCAAGGGGATGTCTTCCGCAACACATTTGACCAATCCGCACAAACTCCAAAAAAACAATATTATAATGCCTTTTTTCACAAACAGACTCGGCTTCCTTGACACTGCTGGCTCGGGATGCTACCACCGTTTTTGATGCTGACCATAAAAAAACAGGGGAACATCGCCTTAACCTTCGCTCTTGCGCTTGTTCTGCTTACCGCGTGTAGTCCTTCCGGGCCCCGGGCTCTTGAGAAGGGACAAAAGCTCATGGCTTCAGGTAAAGCGTCGGAGGCAATTGCCAAATTTGAGCAGGCAACCCAATTGTTCGCGGGGGAATCGCCGCAAGCCCAGGCTCAAGCCTTTAACTGGCTGGGCCTAGCCTACCACCAGGCTGGATTCGCTGACAAGGCGGCAGTGGCATATCGGGAGGCGTTGAAGCTGGATCGCAATCTTGCCCCGGCTGCGTATAATCTTGGCTGCCTGGAGTTTGAGCGTGGAAACAACCGCGAGGCTGCCGATTCGTTAAATGTATGCCTTGCCTTGGCGCGCCCACCGGAAATCAAAGAATCTGAAGTCTACGCAAAACTGGGGAGCGTCTATTTGAATCTTGCTGGAACCACGGTTTCATCTGTGGATCGAAATCGTTGTTATGATTGGGCAAGACGTTGTTTTGATGCATCGTTGAAACTGGAAATATCGGCTGATGCCTATAATGGCTTGGGCGTTGTGGCGCTAAATCGCAGCCGTTCACCGAGTGAAGCGGTTGCCAAGTTCAAGGAAGCCCTGCGTGTTCAGTCGTCTTTTGCTCCGGCGTGGTTGAATCTGGCTGTGGTGCATCACTTTTATCTAAATGATCACCGCGAGGCGTTGCATGAGTATCGCAACTATCTCCAATTGGTCCCCACGGCTTCGAATGCCAAGGAAGTAACCGCTTTTATTGGAGACTTAGAACGGGAATTTCCTTCCATGCGGACCAATGCGGTTCCTGTGGCGAAGCCGGTGGCCGCAGCTAATTCCTCAACTGTTGTTGAAATCAAGCCGACAGATACAAGTAAAATGGTTGCCAGCACCAATCGGTATCGATATATGACCACCTTTGCTCCAACGCCGGGGAATCGCCAGTCAGCAAATCAATTGCTGACGGCTGGCAATCAGGCGTTGAAAATGAACAAGACGGCTGAAGCTTCGGAGGCGTTTCAGAAGGCCATTCAAGCCGATCCTGCCTTTTCCGAAGCCTATTCTTACCTGGGAGCGGCGCTGCTTGAGAGTGGAAATCTGCCTGCTGCTTTGGATGCGTTTGACAAGGCATTGCGCTTGAAACCAGAGTCGACTGAAACGCGTTACGCCTTTGCCTATGCCATGCAGAAGGGGGGATACATTCAAGATGCGGCCAACGAGTTGGAAAAACTGGTTAAATTGAAGCCCACAGATGCGCGCGCACATCTTTTCTTGGGAAATCTCTATTCCCAGGATTTAAAACAGCCAAAAGCGGCGCGGCAGCATTATGCGATTGTTTTGCAACTTGAGCCCAACCATCCTCAGGCTTCAGTGATCCGCCATTGGATGTCTGCCAATCCGTAGGGAAAAATTCGATCATTCATGAACGAACAACCTCCAGATTTGATGAATGGGCTTACCGGGGCCTGGTTTGATTTCCTCGTTTTGGCCTGGCTTTTACTGGGCTGGTTTCGCGGACGAAAAAACGGGATGTCGATGGAGTTGGGATTGCTTGTAACCTGGCTGGCAGCCCTACTTGTGGGAGCTTTTGCTTATCGTCCTTTGGGACAATGGATCGGACGGATTGATTTTATTTCTTCGGCTTGGGCTTACAGATTGGGATATCTTGCGGCGATTACCGTGACGGAAATGATCCTCACAAAAATCCGGTCCAAAATGGGGGGAAAGTTTGTGACGGACGATTTTTTCGGCGGGCTGGAATACTACTTGGGAATGATGGCGGGAATTGTTCGGTTTACCTGTATTGTTTTGATTTTTTATTCTTTTCTCAATTCCAGACCTCCTACAGACGAGGAGATTGCCACGGTCGATAAAAACACGAAAGACTTGGAGGATATGCGTTTCAATCCGCTGAAAATGGAGCGCGATTTGTTGGAGAACTCCGTTACGGGGCGGATTTCGCGTCGATATTTGAGCTTCCTCATCATGAATCCGAATGATCCTCCCATTGTCCATGAGAAGAAGGAGACCTTGAAAGACAAGGAGCAACGGATGCTGGACGACATTACAAATCCAGGGGCGAAGAAATGATTGGGAACCTATGCCGGGAATGATACCGCCATCCACACTGGAACAGATTCGGGCTGCGAGTGACATCGTCGAGGTCATCAGTTCCTACATGCCCCTCAAACGTGCCGGTGCCAATTTTGTGGGGCTTTGTCCGTTTCACAAGGAGAAGACTCCGAGCTTCAATGTAAGCCCGCAAAGACAGCTCTTTTATTGTTTTGGATGCGGTGTGGGAGGAACGGTTTTCACATTCATACAGAAATATGAAAACCTGGAATTCATTGATGTAGTGCGACGTTTGGCTGAGAGGGCGCACATCGCAATCGAAGTTGAAAACGAGCCGGGGCAACAGCAGGCGCGGCATATCAAGGAACAACTGCTGCAAATCCATGAACAGATAGCACAACGATGGCAGGCCGCCTTTGCTGGGGATGCCGCAGGACAGATTGCCCGGGACTATATCGCCAAGCGCCAGGTGTCGGACGAAGCAGTGAAACTTTTCCGTCTGGGGTATGCTCCTGATCTTTGGGATGACACGGTTAATTGGGGGCGGAGCAAAGGCTATGCCCCGGAGCTTTTGGAGCAGGCCGGGCTGGTGATTCGCAAGGAAGGTTCGGACCACTATTACGATCGATTTCGCGGTCGGTTGATGTTCCCCATTTGCGATGAGCAGGGACGTGTTGTTGGATTCAGCGGACGGGTTCTCAACGGTGATGAAAAGACCGCAAAATACGTCAACTCACCTGAAAGCCCGATCTTTACAAAGGGGAAAATCCTCTTTGGACTCGACAAGTCCAAGCGTGCGATGTTGGAAAAACGCACGGCGATTGTCTGTGAAGGTCAATTGGACCTGATCCGGTGTTACATGTCTGGCGTTCAAAACATGGTTGCACCGCAGGGAACGGCATTAACAGCGGATCATGCGCGAATTTTGAAGCGTTACGCGGAGGAAGTGATTCTTTGTTTTGACTCAGATAACGCTGGTCAGAAAGCAGCAGTAAGGGCATTGGACAGCCTTCTTGCTGTCGGTCTTTCCATTCGCGTGGCTGTTGTGCCGGCTCCGCATGACCCTGACAGCATGATTCGGGAACTTGGCGTGGCGGCTTTCGAAAAGTTGCTTGCGGAAGCCAAAAGCTTTTTTGATTACTATCTGGAAAGGCTTTGTAAACTAAACGATCCCACCACGGACAAGGGGCAGCGTGCGGTTCTTCAAGCCATGTCAGAAGCAGTTCACAAGACTGGCAACGAGGTGCTTATTGACACCTATGCTCAAAAGACTGCCTTGCGACTTGGTGTGGTGACGGATGCCGTTCGTTCTGAGTTCAAAAAGACTCCACAGCACATTCCTGAAATGGTGGAAGAGCCGGAAGAGGCGCCAACAGAAGAGGAGCCCATTCAAAAGCCCAATCCACAGGAAGAATGGCTCTTGCGGTTGTTGCTTGAGAATGACGACTACGTGGAATGGATTTCTGGATTTCTGGATTTGAACTGGTTGATTCATCCATCCGTTCGCTTTGTCGTTTCGGCTCGCATAGAAGGGTTTGAAACGCAAACCTGGCCGGGCCTTGCAACGTGGCTTTCTCAATTGGAAGACTCGGCAATGAGAAATTTCATCACGCAGATTCTGACGGATCGCCGACCTGTAGCGGAGCCTGAGGCAACCCTGAAGGGCGCTCCCATGAAGCCCGGATTGATTCAGACGCTGCGCGACAAATTTATTGACCGTCAGATTCTTGCCTTGCAGCAGCACATTGCTGATCCCGCGTTGGATGACAAGGCAAAGTTGGAGATTCTCTCTCAAAAAGCCCGGTTGCGTCAGCTTAAACGAGCGCCACTCTCTCCCAAGGCTGATAGTTGAACCTCATTTTTCCTTTACACAGATTATTTCGATCAAGTCCAGACCGAGGGCCTTACTTTTTTCATTCTTCCCGACCAGCTTGAACATGAGGTTGTTTTTCCCTTCCAACAAGTCCAGGGTGCCCATGGCCACACGACCGCTTCGAACATGACTTTCGGAGTAAAGATCAACTGGATCGGATACAGGATTTTCATTTTTGAAAAGCTGCACAAGCCCTTGTTCTGGTCCCTTCACCGCTTCAATGTAGATGGCGTATTTTCCGGATGCAGGAACGTCGCAAACCGGTGAAATAAAATGGGGGCCGAACCAGTCCTCGCCGGTTCCTGTCAATGAAAGACAATTCACCTCTCCTTTGTCGATTTTGATATTCTTGCGAGTCAGTTTTGCGTTGCTGAACGACCACGCGTGAATCGGAAGCTGCCACCAGGCGGGGAATTTGATTTCTGTGGGATCGGTCACTGCCCGGTCTTTCAATGGGGGCAGCGTCAGGTCCGCGGTTGGTCGTTTTTCGAGGTAAAGGTAGGACACGCTGCAATAATCGGTTGGAATCTGGTTCTTCTCACCTGAATGTTCGATGGTTTGCAAAAGGCTCTGGTGAAATGCGTAAGCATCCCCCACAAAAAAACGGTATGCACCTGTGCGTCCAAGATGTTTCGAATATTCCAGACAACCGCTCAATGGAAATGACAGGCGTTTTTCCCATCGGTCAGGCACATCATACCAGCCGCCGTTGAAGAAATCCTCGGATCCGGTTCCATGAATCGTCAGTTCTCCATCCAAGGTTGTTTCGTCATCCCCTTCAAAAAAGAGGGTTTGACCAGGTTCGAGTCCCTGGGATTGGAGAATGACGCCGACAAGATGTCCGTGGCCTTTTGTGTCAACAAACGTGTAAGGCTTGCCTTTTGTGGTGGGGGTTTCCCTTCTCCAAAGCGCGTAAAACTGGCCTTCGTCGGGCTTTTGTGGAACCGGAGAAAAATCAAACTCGGCATTGATGTCTACCGGAGCATTTCGTTCGGAAACAATTTCAACAAGGGCACTTTTTCGAAACGGCATTGGAAGATAGCAATAATTCGTTTCGCCAGCAGTGCCAATAAAGATGGACTTTGTTGCCGGTTGCCCCCAGGCATATCCAAAGAAATCCCCAATTGGGCAGATAACAGATGGGGCTTGTCCATCAAATGAAATTTTGATGGCCAAATCACGGGCTTTTCCTGCCATTACACTGGAGGGTGTCAAGCGCATTCCTGTAATGCGGCCTCCCTTCCGAATGGAGAGTATGGGTTTGGACGAATTAGGAGGAATGACATTTTTTGTCGTTATGGTCTTGATCTGTGCGCCGGGCGGCGTGGTGAGTCCAGTCAGATGATTTCCTGGATTGCGAAAAGCGTCACATGCCTTGGCTAAATCAGGATTTGCAACGAATGTATTTGTGTCAAATGTGGTGATGGAGGTGTCAGATGGGTATTGAGCGTAATTGATTTGGTAGAATTGCATTTTTGCCGCGCGAATCCGAATGACGCAGGATTCTGCATAGGGCAGAGGAACATAGCAGTAATAGCCACCTGCGCCGAAACCACACAGTGGACTTGGAAAAAGAGGGTTTTTGCCGAGGAATAGGTCTCGAAATTTTACAGAGATACGAGGCGTTTTTTCTCCATCGAAGAAGAACTCCATGACGTCGTCTGTTGGTGTGGGCGTCCAAATCCGGTAAATGACACCTGGCCCTTTTAAATCAGCCAACACCAGTCCATCCGCATCTTTGCGGACGAAGGAATAAGTGCCCGAAAAACCGTCGTCGTTTCCACCGGTTCGATCATAACTGGAAATTGAGCCGACATAGGTTGAAGACTTGAATTGTGGAAGGCGATCCAATCGGTAGAGATCATCTATTCCCACGGCAAATGAACAGACTCCAGTGATTGTCCAAGCCAGAGCAGTGAGCACAAGAGTGGAAAGGTGTTTCATGAACTGTTTGATAACAGAGGCGGATGAGGAATCCCAGCAAAACATTCTGGCGAGTGAGGAATGATGTGAAGTCGATTCAAAAATTCCAGACCAATTGAAATTGGCTGAATTTTTCACTCGTGGGAAAACTACAGAAAAGGTGTCGTTTTAACCGGGGGGGTATGGTAGTTTTATTCGCGTAAGTTTTTTATTTGGGCATGTTGAATAACAATAGCCAGCTCTGATCTTGTGTTTCTGGCTTGACCTGCCCTGTAGAAAACAAGGATGTTCCGTTTGTTTATGGATAAAGAAAGTGTTAAAGAGCCCTCGTTTTTTGCTCGTTTGGGAACGGCATTTGCCTGTTTCTTTCGTGCCTTGGGGGATTCAAAATTTTGTGTTGAAGTAAATTCGTTGCTCACAGGGCCTCGTCCTGACGAGACAAAAAAGGTGGAATTGCCGCCGGAACGTGTTCACGCTTCGGGACTTCTCGTGTTGTCCATGTTACAACGCGAAGGACGTTTCATTGATTTTTTACAGGAAGACGTTGCGTCCTATTCTGATTCTGACGTTGGTGCGGCTGCGCGTGTGGTGCATGCAGGGTGCCGCAAGGTTCTGGATCAAGCCCTGACTCTCGAACCGGTTCTAAAGGATGCCGAAGGCGCAGCCGTGACGGTGCCTGTCGGTTTTGACGCACAACGAATTCGCGTCACTGGAAACGTGGCAGGAAACCCACCATTTAAGGGATCACTGAAGCATCATGGATGGGCGGCCAGTTCAGTTCGTCTGCCTGTCGTTGCTGAGTCGTTGGATCCACGCGTTTTGGCCCCGGCTGAAGTCGAGTTGTCTTAGGAGGTTTCATGGCACGTTATTCGATTGGAATTGACCTGGGGACGACTCACTGCGAGGTGTCCTATTTTGAGCTGCAAAGTGCTAAGGGACGCGGGCATGAACAAACCATGCTGGCGATTCCCCAAGTCACCGCTATCGGGACGATTGAGGCTCGCACCGTTTTGCCATCATTTCTCTATTTGCCCAACGCGCAGGAGTTTCCTGCCGGAAGCCTGGGGGTGCCTTGGGATAAACAGCGAAGCGACCAGTTGATTGGTGAATTTGCCCGGGCTCACGGATCAAAAGTTCCCGCCCGTTTGGTCTCCTCCGCAAAGAGTTGGTTGTGTCATTCCGGGGTGGACCGGCAGAGCCCCATCCTGCCGTGGCAGGCTCCAGCAGACGTGAAACGCGTCTCTCCGTTGGAAGCTTCTTCCCGCTACCTGAGTTACATGCGCGAAGCATGGAATTTTACCTTCCCCAATGATCCAATGGATCAGCAGGAAGTCGTCATCACTGTTCCGGCCTCGTTTGATGCCTCGGCACGTGAGTTGACACAAAAAGCAGCTCTGCAAGCCGGTTTGGCCAATGTCACCTTGATTGAGGAGCCTCAGGCGGCTCTGTATGCGTGGTGCGAAGCCATGGGAGAATCATTTAGAAAACACGTGCATCCCGGCGAGGTGATTTTAGTGGTGGACGTGGGCGGTGGCACATCGGATTTTTCGCTGATTTCAGTGGAGGAGATGAATGGTGAAGTTCAGTTGACGCGCATTGCGGTTGGAGATCATATCCTTTTGGGGGGGGATAACATGGACCTTGCGCTGGCTCATTCTGTGAACCTGCGATTGACGGCAAGCGGCAAGAAACTGGATGCCTGGCAGTTCAATGCTCTTACCTTTGCCTGTCGACAGGCAAAGGAACAAATGTATGCCGATTCCACCCTTCAAAAGGTTCCGTTGGTGGTTCCTGGACGAGGTTCATCACTGATCGGTGGAACAATAAAGACCGAGTTATTGCGTGAAGAGTTGGATCGGATTTTGACCGACGGCTTTTTCCCAAAAACAGCGGTGACTGAAATGCCACAAAGTGCGCGTCGGGTGGGGTTGACTCAGATGGCGCTTCCCTACGCGCAGGATGCTGCTGTCACCCGGCATTTGGCTGCGTTTCTGACACGTCAGGCCAAGGCCATGTCCGAAGCACAGGTTGCATCCGTGAAGGTGGAGGGACGCACGTTCATTCATCCCACTGCGGTTTTGTTCAACGGCGGCGTATTCAAGGCGGGGCCATTGAAGGAGCGCTCACTCGAAGTAATCAACACCTGGCTCAAGACTGACGGTGGTTCTGCTGCCAAGGAATTGGAGGGGGCGGAACTTGATTTGGCTGTTGCGCGAGGCGCGGCCTATTACGGATGGGTGCGCCATGGTCATGGACTAAGGATTCGTGGTGGAACGGCGCGTGCCTACTATGTTGGCGTGGAAACTGCCATGCCCGCCGTGCCGGGAATGGAACCTCCGGTCAAGGCATTGTGTGTGGCGCCTTTTGGCATGGAAGAAGGGACACAAGCCGAGATACCACCCCAGGAATTCGGTCTGGTTGTGGGTGAGCCGACGCGATTTCGTTTTTTTGCCAGCTCTGTTCGGCGTTCGGATCATGTTGGCCAGATGATTGATGATGTAGCCGATGAATTTGAAGAAGTATCTCCCGTCGAGACAACATTGCCTGCCCAAAAAAACAACGAAGGCAAATTGGTTCCTGTCAATTTGAGGGCGGCTGTGACGGAACTGGGGACACTGGAGTTGCATTGCCTTGAAAAAGGTGGCGATGGAAAATGGAAGCTGGAATTGAACGTCAGGATGAAGGACTGATTTCAAAGGGATTTCCATCGTTTCGCAGTATAAAAAATGCAATCTCCATTCATAATCGGCATTGATCTTGGCACGACGAATTGCGCCGTTGCGTATGTTGACACCCAGCACGGTGCGGAGTCGCCTGTGGTTGATTTTGAGATTCCTCAGTTGCATCGTCCCGGTCAGGTGATTTCCAGTCCATTACTGCCTTCGTGTCTGTATATACCAGGAGAACATGAATTGGCTCCGGGATCTGCGCAATTACCGTGGCCCTGGGCCTCTCCATTGATTGCAGGAGAATTTGCGCGATGGCAGGGGGGACGCGTGCCTGGGCGCTTGGTTTCCTCTGCAAAAAGCTGGTTGTGTCATTCTGGAGTGGATCGCTCAGCCCCGATTTTACCTTGGGGCGCCCCAAAAGAAGTGAAGAAGGTTAGCCCCGTTGAAGCCTCGGCACTACTTCTTCAACACATGGCTGCGGCGTGGAACCATGCGCATCCCCAAGCTCTTTTAGCTGATCAGGAAGTCGTGATCACGGTGCCGGCATCCTTTGATGAGGCGGCTCGCGCGTTGACCGTTCAGGCAGCGCGTCAGGCTGGCATTAAAAATTTTACGCTGGTTGAGGAACCTCAGGCTGCATTCTACGATTTTACAGCGCGTCATCGAAAAGATCTTGCCCGTGCATTAAACGGAGCAAGGTTGATTCTGGTGGCTGATGTTGGTGGTGGAACAAGCGATTTTACATTGATTCAAGCGGGCATTGGCCCTGAAGGTCCGGTGCTCCGACGCATCGCTGTTGGTGACCATCTCATGTTGGGGGGCGACAATATGGACACGGCACTGGCCAGGATGGCTGAGGAGCGTTTTGGGGGAAGAAGACTCAGCGCGGCGCAATGGTCACAGTTGGTGCAGGCATCCCGGACGGCCAAGGAATCCCTGATGGCGGACAAGGGGCCGGAAAAGTATGGCATTGCCGTTGTCTCAGAAGGAAGCCGACTTCTTGGTGGAACACTGTCAACCGAATTTAAACGCGATGAGGTCAAGAAACTTGTTCTGGATGGATTCTTTTCTTCATGTGCCCCAGACGAATCCCCCAAACGATCTGCGCGTGTCGCATTGCAGGAATTGGGGCTGCCTTACGCTCAGGATCCTTCTGTAACAAGACATCTGGCTGCATTTCTGCGCGAGCACGCGGCGGCGGGCTTTGCCGCATTAGGGGAGGGTGCAGCAGTGGGAGTGTTGCCCAGACCAGACGCAATTTTGCTTAATGGCGGCGTGTTCAATTCCGCGGAAATTTCCCAGCGCTTTGTCAGTGTGATTTCATCCTGGTGGTCCCAAGCTCCAGTGGTCCCATTGTTAAAACACGATTCACTTGAACTGGCTGTGGCACGTGGCGCTGCATATTATGGATTGGCGCGTCGAGGGCTTGGTCAACGCATTGGTGGGGGAGCAGCCCATGCGTTTTACGTGGGACTAGCCACTGAAAACGAAACGGATCAACCGAAGGCTGTATGCCTGATTCCGCGTGGACATGAAGAGGGACAGACGGTGGAACTAAAAACGCGTCCCTTTGTTTTGACAGTTGGCAAACCAGTCCAATTTCCTTTGTTCTCCACGACTTCTGATCGCATTGACCGGCCCGGTGATATTGTGGAGGCGGTGGAAACCGAGTTCAAGGCTCTTCCGCCAATCCACACACTCTTTAAAGGATCAACACGCAACGGCACTGTTCCTGTGCACTTGAGTGCCACCTTGACCGAATTGGGAACGCTCGAACTTTGGTGCGTTTCCTCAAATAAAAGTGAGGAACGCTGGCGTTTGGAATTTGAGTTGCGCCGCGAAGCTGAGGAGACGCGCCGGACTGTGACTGAGGCCATGCCTGCACGATTCGATGAAGCACGGGCCTGTGTGGAACGCGTCTTTGGCAAGACTCCTATGCCAGTCGATTCCCGCGAAGTGAAACATTTGACTCGGGCCGTGGAAAAGATCATTGGCCCGCGGGAATCGTGGAGATTACCGCTGTTGCGAGAGCTGTGGGGGGCATTAATCACTGGAGCTCGGCAACGACGCCGGTCTCCTGATCATGAGAGAGTTTATTTGCAACTTTTGGGATATACCTTGCGGCCTGGCTTCGGCTATCCGTTGGATGAGTGGCGCTGCGAACAGACTTTTGAACTTTATTCTGAGGTGGTTAAATTCCATGCTGAACAACCTGTTTGGAATGAGTTTTGGATCTTGTGGAGACGCATTGCTGGCGGTCTGAACGAGGCATGTCAGACAAACTTGTGGAAATACCTCAAACCGGCTCTTTCAAGGCAGGTCCCACCGAATCCTCCAAAAGGAATGAAGCCGACGGGAGTTCAACCACAGGGACTTGATGAAATGGTGAGAACGGGCGCGTCACTCGAACATCTGGATCCGGCTGAAAAAGTGCTTCTTGGCAATTGGATTATTCAGAGACTCAAGCATCCCTCAACCGTTGGAGGCCCGTGGGCCTGGGCATTGGGACGCCTTGGGGCTCGTGTGCCGATCTATGGTAGTGGACATAAGACAGTTCCCATACCTGAGGCAGAAAAATGGCTTGGTGTCTTGCTGGAGCTGGGATTGGAGAAGGTGGACAACGCGGTTTTTGCTGCGGCCATGCTGGCGCGTTTGACTGCGGATCGGACTCGCAATGTGGATGAAACATTGCGTAACCGTGTGATTGACTCGTTGAAAAAGGCAGCCGCTCCTGCACCATGGATTCGAATGGTGACAGAAGTGACCGTGATGGAAGCGGCTGACGAGGCGCGTGCTCTTGGCGATACGCTCCCAATTGGACTGCGTCTTAGCAAATAGAGACAGGGAGAAGCCTGACTCTATCGCACCAGACCTGACTGGTATCCACATCGGACGCTTTGGACAAGGTCGCTCGGTAGAAGTTCCCAAAGCTGGCGAACGATGTTTTGGAGGCTGTTTGTATTATGAGTCTCTTTGCATTGACGCCCCTGTTCCAACAGAAATGCCGCGCGATTCTGGTCCTTCATTTTTTCTTGCTGGAGTCGCATTTGATCAAGTTGGTAGACCCACCAGCCCGGCTGGGCGGCGACGATTTCAAAATAAAGTCGTGATGCCTGTTCGATCTTCTTCTTCAGTTGCCCCGTGTTGTGCTCTTGAACAACGGATTGGGCTTCAGAAACAAAAACAGTCACTTTTTCCATGTCTTTGCTCCGGGGATCAGTCACTTTGTGTAAGTTTTTGATCCAGTCATCCATTTCTGCAACTGTTGCGGGCCATTCCAACGCAATCGCCGCCTTGTCAAGCATCAGCTTAAAATCCAAGAGATATTTTTCACATTTGGAAGCGGCATCGGGATTATTCTGGGCCGCAGTGAGGCTTTCATTGACAAGTTTGAAAACAGGAGATTCCTCAATTTCCCTGGCAAACGCAGAACCGTAATCGGGATCACTTGAGGCAACCTTTTCCTGAATTTCCTTCAATCGTTTCATCTCCTGGTCAAAATCACTTTGGAGTTCCTGAAGGGCTGGTGTGTGGTGCTGGAGGTCGAGCTGAGTCTCAAATTCTTCATCCAACAGGGGAAGATATGCTTGAACCGTCAGAATGCGGGATTCATCCATGCACATTGTCACCTGGACTTCTGTGCCTTGGGGTAAGTCACGCTTGATTAGTTCGCCTTTGATTTCCAGACATCCGACCAGTCGATTGCGATCGGCGGATTCATTCTCTCCTTCGACCACAGGAATGCGAATTTTGTCAGCCGCATTTCCCATTCGCAGAGGTTTTACCGTTCGAAAACTTCGTGTCGCCTTTAATGGAAGTCCCCGACCTTTTTCAAACAACTTCTCATAACTGTTTGTCAGGAGGCTGATTCCCATGGAGTTGATCAGTGGCTGTTCCTCAACGACTGCGCCGATTGTGTAGGTGAATTCGCTCGGGCTTACCTTTTGTTTGATGCCATTGCCATCTGTCAAATCGATTGTAAATACATTCCGTTCTCCTTTTTCGGCAAGTAGTTCAGCCATGAATACCCCATCCGCTTTTAGAGGAAGTCGTCCACTGCGCCATTGTGTCTTTACGTTTGCCAGTTCAACATTGAACTTATCGAAATTTGTTTGGGATGCAGAACGGATTTTGCCACCGATTGTCGGCTTGGCATCTTGTCCGACCGGTTTGTATTTGAGATCAACTTCAAATTCACCGATTGAGGGTGCTTGAGAATGCGAGTGGGTGAGTTTTTGCGTGCCGGCAAAAATTGCGGCTCCCTTGGCTACGACAGTCAGTGGATCAACGGAGAAATCAAGTGGAATGCCAAGGTTTTCGGTCAGGAGTTCTCGAAAATACGGTGCCAATGTCGGACCCCCTACTAAGATTACCTTGGCAATGTTGCGGTTGGTCAGGTTTTTTTCTGTCAGGACTTTCTTACAGATGTTAACAGAACGCAAAATGATCGGGCGTGCAATTTCAATGATTTCAGAACGTGTCAGCTCACAATCAAATTCATATTCTTTGTCCGTGCCATCCGTGATGCGGCAGGTTTCAAGAATGGTTTTTTCAGCGTGTGAAAGATCGATTTTCGCAATTTCTGCGGCTCGCTTTAGTTTGTTGTAAACCTGATTCCAACGATTATTGCCCCGGTTGAAATCATTCAGATGACATTGTGCAATTAATTTTGGGACAATGAGATTGTCAACAATTCCCAAATCAATATCCGATCCACCCAGAAAATTATCGCCGCCGTGATTGATCACTTGAATGGTCCCTTCATCGGACTTGACGATGGCTGCATCAAATGTTCCGCCACCAAAATCGTAAACCAGCCAGTATGCATTCGACTGTTCCTTTTGGAAACCGTAGGCAAGGGCTGCGGCAACCGGCTCCTGGAGTAGGGGGCTTTCACTAAAGCCCGCGAGTTTTGCTGCTTTGCGGGTGGCGTCACACTGATGGAGTTCAAATGCGGCAGGGACTGTGATGACGGCGGCTTCGATGATTTCGCCAAGTCGCTGCTGAACATCAGCCCGAAGGGATTTCAATACTTCAGATGAGAGTTCTTCCGGTTTGCGATGCTGGCCACTGCTGGTGAAGGTATAGATGAAATCGGAGCCCATTCTTCGTTTGAATTCACAGTAAGCGTCACCAGGGGCATCGATCAAACGGTTCTTGGCACGTTGACCAACCTGAATGATGGAATGCTTATCGATGCTAACGGCTGAAGGTGTTATATCAGCATCAGCGGCATTGTTTTTTATGATTTCGGGGGATACGCCGTTGAGCACAGCGATGGCGCTATTCGTTGTGCCGAGATCAATCCCGAAATCTATGGTTGTTCTGCTCATTTTGGGGTATTGGGATCTAGGGGGGTGCCGACGACCACTTCACCGGATTGAATCATTTTTTTATGCCAATAAATGGTTGGTTTTAGCGTCTCGATAATCTTCGGTTTTTCTAATTTCTGTATCGGTTGCGTAGCTGCGACTCTCAATGGAATCCCGTAATCAAAATCATCTCCTGTATGGTCTTTGATTTCTATTTCCATGAGGGAAAAAGCTTCATACATCGCATTGATATGCCGTAAAAACCGCTTCATTTCACCTTTTGTCTCACCGGTTGAATTTAAAATTCTCTGCTTTATCCGCCATGCTTCTGTTGCGAGCAATGAGAGGGCTGGCGCGGCTGTTTCGACGTCGAGGGCAGGGGATTGAAGCCGTTGCTCAGGAAGGGCATGGTTAGGACTTGCTGAAAATGGGTCTGACATAGGAGGGTGGATTCGCAGCTTCGGCATTCTTAAGCGCCGTGATGATCTCCCCTAAGAACGGGGCATTCCATATGTAGGTAACATCGATGATCGGAGCGCTTTTTGATTTAATGTAATATCCATTTACATTTGCCAGAAAAGTGGCCTCTGCAAGAGGAATTATCGTATCAGTTTTACCGTTTGGCAAATCAATCAGTATGTTTTCTGCTGTAATCTGGATTCCGTTCTTACTTTCTGTTCTCGATGATTTGTTTGCTGACAACTTATAGGGGCTACCGGATTGAACCCATCGGGTGATCCTCTTGCAAATGAAGGGGAGAACCTGTTCTTTAAGTGCCTGGCGAATTTGAGCCAAGTCCTCAAGCGCCTTGCGTGCATTTCTGAGGAAAGGTTTGCAATTTACCTCGTAGTGCTTGGAATCAACCGTTTGGATTTCAATAAGAAAATTCCGATCTTTTCCCCGGTCTCCCAGCCGAATTCCTGTAATTGTGGCAACAGGAAAAACACTTTTGTCTATACGCAACCGATAATCGGTCATTTCTAATGTGATGTCTCTGATGTTGAGAGAGAAGTGCATCGGGATGGTCTGAATGAGCCTCAATTGTTCCCGGTCCATCTTGATTTGGAGTGAAAGATTAAAATTGCGCGCACAATTCTCGGCGAGATCAATAGCCTGCTGACTTGTTGTCAAGTCGCCAAATTCATTGAAGGCATTGATCGAGATGATACGAAGACTTGTTGCCATGGCATCCATGCTTGCCTCACTCCAGCCTTCTTGGGGTGGTTTTTCCAGGAGACTTTCCTTGAGATGGACAAGCTGTTGTAGAGGGGGCAGATTCAAGGATGCCAGATTCTGAATGGATTGGGATAATGCACTTAATTGTTGGCTGTGAAGTGAACTGGTGCGAGTCTTTTGAAATTCAGCAATCGCTGAGACAATGACTTCTCGTTTGGCGATCAACTGTTTTTTTAAATCAATGCGATAGGCAAATTTTATTGCCAGATCAATTGCAGATAATGCGACGCTATCTTGATCCTTCTGTTTCACTGCATCTGTTGCAATCTCAAGCAGTGTGGAGGCAACGGCGTCAAAAAGCTCAAACACGGCTGGATTGGAAGTCTTTTCAAGAGTTGGAATAGCCTCAATTTGAGGTAAAATGGAATCTCGAATTCTCCATAGCTTGCTTCTGGGATCAGAGGTCGATGTGGCAATTTTCCCAAGGAATTTACGGAGTGGACGAAAATGGTCACGTTGAATATTGGCCTTGCCAATTGCGATATTCATCTCGATGCGCTGCCGCAATTCCGGGGAGTAAGCCATGGGAAGAGTCTGTTCCAATAACTCGACGAAAGCTTTGTGATCTTCCATTGCCTTGTATTGGGCAACCGCTGCGTTAGTGGATGCAATCGCCACTTTTTCAAAAATGTCCAAGTTCAAAAAAACGTCCCTTCCGTAGAGCATTTTTGAAAGCTCGTAAAGCGGAAGGGCGAGATGGTTCATTTCTTTGCCAGTATTTCCGGCAAAATCTGGGGTTGTTTTGATGGATTGCTCAACAGTTTTAATCTGTTGTTGAAGGTATTCCACCGAAGGAGCAAAGAAATAATTTAAAATTGAATATAACCTTGGGCTATCTGAAATAATTGCGTGCAACAAATTATTATGTAAGTTAGCCAGTTCGCGATGTCCGGCTTCGATGTGTTGTAATGCAAGCTCCAAGTTGATTTTACAAAGCGCATCGGGGAGGTCCCTTTGAAGTGACTTTCCAAAACTGAGAGGCAGTCGAGGATCGTTGATTTGCTGGATGCGTTTTTCTGTTCTGGCCCAGAACTCTGGGTTATTGATGAGGGCTGCCCAGCGTTTCACACTCATTTGCCAATATTCTTCGACAATGCCAGCCTGTTCCTTATCAACCATGTCTACCGACAATTTCTTTTCCCAATCCAGCGCAACCAAGTGCCAGAAAACAGCCAGATTATGGGAGGCTACAATGGCTTTTTGTGGAAGGTCTTCATTCAAAGTCCAAATTTTTAGCGCTGTTTCTCCATCTCCAATGGCCCAGGCTTGAATGGCTTGGTCTATGCCGCTCTTTCCAAATTCTTCGGGCCAAATCCAGAAGAACTCGTAAACGAGACGGTTTTGTGGACTCTTCAGGTTTTCAATGGCTTCACGAACCTGGTGGGAGGTGGGAGGTGGGGCCAATGGCAAGACAGCGTGAGGGATCGTGTTCTCTTGTCCGAGCTCCAGTAACATCTTCAGTTTGTCTGCCTGTTTTGAGATGTCACGCAAAGGAGTATCTACGGGCATGCCAATGACACGGAATGGATTTTTGTGGTAAAGGTCTGCCTTTGCCGCCTCCATCAGCGGTTTGCAAACAATGTCTTCCGTGACATAACTCATTGATGTCTGGCTTCTTAAATAGAGGCTATTTCAAAATGGGCACTTTTAAAAAAATTACACTACTAGTCTTTAATTCGGAGGATTATACTGAGGCCTTAAGTTAAAAATGTTTTAGTAATGGCAGATTGGAAATGACTGATTGACCTTTAGATCCTGTTCTAACAGTTAATGAGTGAGGAAAGGAAAAACTGAAAACAAGAGTTCTAATAGCAGGAGATAAGCCGAATTCTGAATTGTTCTGTGAGTTGAATAAGAATGGTTCTGATTGGGATTTGGTTTATGTTGATGGGGGGGCTGAGGTGATGCAACACCTCAAGAACTACTCTGTGGATGTGGTTGTATTTGACTTGGGGGCCAGTGGAATATCTGGCGCGCAATTTTTAAACGAAATAGGGCATGACTATCCTCATATCATGCGCATTGTCGTTTCGGAACCTTCTGAAAAGGAAAATGTTACCAAGTTTGTAACTGGTGCTCATCAATTTGTTTCCAAACCTTGTTCTGCTGCAAAACTTCGTCAGGATGTTGCGCGTGCCTTGGCTTTGGATAAATGGTTGGGAAACCAGCAGATGAGGCAAATGGTGGCTCAAATCCGCACGTTTCCAACCATTCCATCTCTTTACTTTGAAGTAATCAGAGAGTTACGAGCTCCAGATCCTTCAGCTCAACGGGTTGGCGAGATCATAGCTAAAGACATGGCGATGTGCACCAAGATGCTCCAGAATTTGAATTCATCATTCTATTCCTTGCCTCGTCAGATAAGTGATCCAACAGAGGCGGTTAACGTTTTGGGATTTGAAATGGTGAAATCGCTCGTGTTGTGCATTCAGGTGTTTTCCCAATTTGACAAGGTCAAACCCTATTATTTTTCCATCGATAAGCTTTGGCGTCATAGCACGATGGTGGCACAGGCTGCCCGTAAAATTGCCAGGTTTGAAAAAATGGATGATGTGATTGGTGAGGAAGCCTACACAGCGGGTTTGCTTCATGATATAGGCAGGCTTGTTTTGGTCACCAATTTTGCCGAACGATACAAGAAGGTCCAAGAGACGGCTCGGCGCGAACAACTTCCCCTGTGGGATGTCGAAAAAAAGGAGTTTGGCGCTTCCCATGCGGAAATCGGAGCTTACCTTTTGGGAGTCTGGGGAATGCCACTTTCATTGTCTGAAGCGGCTGCATTCCACCACTTTCCAATGCGGCATGAGGGACGAGGCCCCGGATCGCTTCTGTTGGTTCATGCAGCGGATGCTTTGGTCAATGAACGGTTTGATGACAATGACGGTTTTGTGCGTTCTTTTGTTCACGACGATTATTTGAACCGACTGGGGTTGGTGGGACGCACAGATTTATGGCGGAACGTGATTGCAGACCATCCTGTTCCCTTGACTGGCTCAGGAAAGGACAAGTCTGTCCCCTCCGTGTCAGCCGTTGTTGCAGAAAAGCAAAATCAACAGTCTCGATGGAAGAGTTGGTTGAGAATTGGGCGAAATTAGGGTAAATATAATATTCATGAACCGTTTTTTGTGTCTGGCACTCTTGTTTGTGTCCCAGCTTTCCTGGGCCGGTGAGGGGGTGAGAACGGTTCAATTGGAGAATAAAAGAGTCGATGGAATTTCCGAGGTGCGTTTGCTGGTGACTGGTCAGCTTCTTATTCGTTATTCATTTGGACAAACCAATGGGACAAAACATTCTTCAAACACGATACAAAGTCTCTTGCTCACGGAAGACCAGTTGACAGATCAGTTCTTGGAGTCGTGGGGGATTCAACGAAAGCAGGCCAGACTGTTTTATGAGCGTTTCCAACAGGAAGAATTGCTAAAGGCGATTTCTGATGGGCTTTTTCGACAGATCGACGACACGGTTTACGATTTGCGAAAGCCCCAGCCAGATTGGATTCATTTCAATAATGTCAAAGTTGTCAAGACATTGAAAAGCCATGCGGTGATCAATATTGCACCTGATACATCTGGAACATCTTCTTTGATCTATGTGCGTAATTTCCCCGTTTTGCCAACTGGGCAGGACCGCGTGAGTTTTGTTGCATTTCGGTGCAAGCAAACAATCAGTAACTCGCCAGAAACCTTGGGCCACGTGTTTGATTGTGGAAAATTATGTGGACGGGCCGATATTCCGGCTCTGATGCTAAAAGAAAAGCGTTCCAGCATGAAAGTGGAGAAGGGAAAGGTGCCCCAATAATAGTCAGCTTATCATCGTTTTATACGAGTTGTTGACTTTCAGTTTGGCAGCGGTAATTCTAGACCCATCTCAATATCCAAAAACGTATGAAACATTTTTTCAGCAGAGCGATCTTGTCTCTTTCAGTGCTTTCTTTAGTTTCCGTGGGGTCTGCCCAAGCAACAAGTTCTGCTCGGGAAAAGGAAATTGGGAAAAAGGTCGAAGCCCTTATGTCTCAAATGACTTTGGACGAGAAAATCGGGCAGATGACTGAAGTGGATATGAATGCCGTGAAGGACAAAAACGACATTCAAAAATATTTCTTTGGTTCAATGTTGAGTGGCGGCAATTCTGATCCTGCGGATATTTCGGCCAGGGGATGGGCAAATGCCTATGATGATTTTCAATCTTATGCCCTTAAAACGAGACTGAAAATCCCGCTTATCTATGGCATAGATGCGGTTCATGGTCATGACAATATTAATGGCGCGGTCATTTTTCCTCACAATATTGGTCTAGGGGCAAGTCGTAATCCTGCGCTTGTTGAGGCAGCTTCACGTGTGACTGCCCTTGAAATTGCTGGAACCGGCATGAATTGGTCTTTCGGTCCCTGTATAGCCGTGGCGCGCAATCCTCGCTGGGGACGCACATACGAGAGTTTTGGCGAGACTCCGCAATTGGCCAAAATGATGGGCGTTGCTTCGGTGAAAGGATTGCAGGGAAAGGATTTATCAGGAGACGGTGATGTTCTTGCCTGCGCAAAACACTATCTGGGAGACGGTGGTACAACCAATGGAAAAGATCAGGGAAATACGGAATGTGATGAGGCCACATTGCGGAAAATTCACCTGCCAGGATATATCGCTGCCATCAAAGCAGGCGTTGAATCTGTCATGATTTCCTATAGCAGTTGGAACGGAAAGAAAATGCACGGTAATAAATACCTGATTACCGATGTCTTGAAAAAGGAACTTGGGTTTAAAGGTTTTACCATTTCCGATTGGGCAGCCATTGACCAGCTTGGCACCAATTACGAAAGTGACATTGAACAATCAATTAATGCTGGTTTGGATATGGTCATGATTCCGAATGGGCCGGGACAACCCAATAACTACATCGACTTCATAAATGGGTTGAAGAAATTGGTGAACGAAGGTCGTGTTAGTCAGGAACGAATTGACGATGCGGTTCGTCGAATTCTGCGTGTGAAATACATGACTCGTCTCATGGATAGCCCCATGACAGATCCCGTCTTGACGGCCCAGGTCGGCTCTGCCGAACATCGTAAAGTTGCCCGTGAATGTGTGCGTGCTTCGCTTGTCTTACTGAAGAACGAAAAGAAGACTCTGCCGTTATCAAAGGAGATCAAAAATCTGGCTGTTGTTGGCAAAGCCGCTGATGACATCGGTATTCAATGCGGTGGATGGACCATTTCTTGGCAGGGGCAGGCGGGCAAGAACGCAATCAAAGGTGGAACAACCATCCTGGATGGAATTCGTAAAACAGCACCCAATGCGACCATCACCTACTCCGAGGACGGTTCAAATGCGAAAGGGGCCGATGCCATCGTGTTGGTCATTGGAGAACTGCCTTACGCTGAAATGATGGGGGATCGCACTAATTTGGATCTCTCTGCGGAGGATCTTGCCTTGGTTGAAAAGGTCAAAACTGCTGGAGCCCCGATCGTAACGATTCTTATTTCTGGCCGTCCAATGATTATCAACTCAACGCTGGAAGCCAGTTCTTCATTTATTGCAGCATGGCTTCCGGGCAGTGAAGGGCAGGGGGTTGCTGATGTTCTTTTTGGTGATTACAAACCCACTGGCAAGCTGCCAATGACATGGCCTCGAAGCATGAATCAGCTCCCCATTACCAAGGATAGCCCCCATGCCAAAGATGCCTTGTTCCAATATGGATATGGCTTGAAATATTGATTTTCTCACAAGAAAAGAAGCCCACATTATAGGAATTTTAAGTAGAAAAAGAGTTCTTTTGGTGCAAGAGATTTTTCTGAAGTCCATGGCCGAAACTCAAATCCAAAGTTCAAGTTGTTGACATGACTGAAGATTATTTTTACAGGGCTTATCTTGATTACACTGTAAATATTTATGATTTTCAGTTGTGTCTCTCGGATACCTGAATCAGGTTTCGATTCCAGCCGCCTCCCAGAGCTTTGATCAATTGAATTGACGCTATGAAACGTTGCCCAGCAAGTTGTGTGTTGGCTCTCTGGGCTTGAAGCACATCTCGATTGGCATCCACAACTTCAAGGTAACTGACAATGCCAGATTGATAACGGTCTGAGGCTAGTTGAGCCGCTCTTCGTGCATGGTTGACAGCACGCAGTTGGGCCTCAGCTTGAATCTCCAGATAGTGAATATTGGCAAGGCTGTTTTCCACATCACCAAACGCCACCAGAACGCTCTGCCTGTAGTGTGCAACACTTTCCTCAAAGGATGCTCTGGCCCGCTGTAGGTTGGCCCGATTTCGCCCCCCTGCAAAGATGGGGAGTGAGAGACTTGGGCCAATGGACCAAACCCGGCTGTCCCAATGGAACAAGGAATCCACATCTCCACTGACATAGCCACCGGATCCAGTCAGTGTTAGAACTGGGAAAAAGGCTGCTTTGGCCACGCCGATTCGTGCATTCGACGCAGCTAGGCTGCGCTCTGCTTCGGCCACGTCTGGTCGACGTTCCAGTAAATCAGAAGGCAGACCGGCAGGAACGACAGGAGGGTGAGCCTTCCAATTCATTTCTTCCTCGGCGGAGATTTTGAAACTGGATGGGTTAGTGCCAACCAGGATGGCAATGGCATTCTCTAGATTTGCCCGCCGACGGGACAGGTCGGCTAATTCGGCTTCTGTTGTGGCAAGTTCGGTCTCGGATCGAGCGACATCCAGATCACTGCCGATTCCACCATCAAATCGCCCACGAACCAATTGCAATTGCTCCTTTCGCAGATCAACTGTCCTTCTCATCAGAGCCAATTCTGAGTCAATGGAACGAATTGCAAAATAATTCTGAGCCACATCCACTTCGACCATTAGTAAAGAGGAATAAAAGGCAGCCAAAGAAGCTTGCGCATCCGAGCGTGCGGCTTCAAAACCCCGTCTGACCTTTCCCCAAAGGTCTATCTCGTAACTCAAGTCGAGTGGAGCATGAAAATTATTGGCGGTCAAATCCCCAAAGCCAGGCACTTGGTTGGGAGAATATCGCTGGCGTGTGTAAGTGGGATCAAGACTCGCGCTTGGCAGTAATAATCCACGAGCCACTCGGGCTGTGGCTCGTGATTGTTCCACCCTGGCCAGAATCCCTTTCAGTTCCAGATTGGAATGGATAGCCTGAGTCTCAAGCTCATTGAGTCTTTGGTCATCGTAGATAGTCCACCAACTATCCTTGGGCACGTGGTCGAGAGGCGCACCTTCTTTCCAGGTTCCCAAATCGTTTGCTTTATAATTAGTGACCTGACTATTGGTGGGAGAATGATAATCCGGTCCGACCGTGAGCCAGCCAGCTTGGGTGGAATTGGTAGACCAGAGCAACATGATGACTGCCGTGGCGACAGCACCGGCAGGTTTCAAGGAAGAACCATGAGAATCTGTTTGTACGGCTTTTTTTCTCTCAGATGTCAATTTCATCAAGGCAACATAGAATACTGGGGTTAGAAACAATCCAAATAATGTGACGCCGATCATTCCCGCAAACACAGTTATACCGATGGCTTGCCGCATTTCAGCTCCAGCACCATGAGACTTTACCAAAGGCCAGACTCCGGCAATGAATGCGATGGATGTCATTAAAATTGGCCGCAAGCGCAAGCGGCACGCTTCAATGGCGGCATCAAATGGGGAAAAACCTTCATCTTGCTTGTGTTTCGCAAACTCGACAATCAGGATGGCATTTTTACAGGCCAAGCCCACTAGAACAATCAGTCCGATCTGTGTGAAAATATTATTGTCTCCTCCCGATAACCATACTCCTGTGATGGCAAACAAGAGGCACATGGGGACGATTAGAATGATGGCTAATGGCAGGCGAAAACTTTCATACTGTGCTGCCAGCACGAGGAACACAAGCAAGATGCATAACGGATATATATATATGGAGGTATTACCAGCCAATATTCTTTGGTATGTCAGCTCCGTCCATTCTGTCCTCATGCCTTTGGGTAGGTTCTGGTCAGAAAGACTGGAGATTAACGCCTCGGCTTGTCCTGAACTAAATCCCGGGGCAGGACCACCATTGATCTCAGCGGCAGGATAACCGTTGTAACGAATCGCCCGATCGGGACCGTGCGTTTCCGTTACTTTTACCAGTGTTCCGAGCGGAACCATCTGTCCCTGCGCATTACGGGTTTTTAAACGAGTGATATTTTCCAATCGAGTCCGAAATGGAGCATCAGCCTGTGCAATAACTTGATAGGTTCTGCCGAAACGGTTGAAGTCATTGACGTAAAGCGAGCCCAGATAAATCTGCATTGTCTCAAACAAGTTTTGCAATGGGACACCCTGTTGCTTGGCTTTTATACGATCAATATCTGCATCGAGCTGGGGAACGTTGACTGTAAATGTGGAGAAAGTGCCTGCCAGCCCCGGGGTTTGCCGACTCTTTCCGATGATTGCCTGTATGTTCTGGTAGAGAGCGTCATATCCCAAGTCTGCGCGATCCTCCACATAAAACTTAAACCCGCCTATGGTTCCGAGTCCCTGCACGGCTGGTGGAGGCACAGTGAGAATGAAGGCCTCCTGAATTCCGAGAAATTGTTTGTTTAATGCCGCGGAAATAGCTGAGCTGCTCAAATCTTTGGTGGTTCGTTCTTCGAACGGTTTGAGCGTGAAGAAAACTATTCCAGCGTTTGGAGCCACACTGAGTCCACTAATGCTTAATCCAGGAAACTCCACGGCATTGGCAACTCCCGGTTGACGCATTCCCAATTCCGCCATGTGCCGAATCACTGCTTCCGTGCGGTCCAATGAAGCTCCTTCTGGAAGTTGTGCAAATGCCACGAGGTATTGTTTGTCTTGGGTTGGCACAAAACCGGTTGGAACTTTGTCGAATCCCCATGCTGTCAAACCGACCAATCCAACGTAAATCAACAGTGCCACGGCGCTACGCCGCAGCACTGTCCCCACCCCTAAGGCGTATTTGATGCCGGACCATGCAAAGAACTTGTTGAATGGACGGAATATCCATCCCAACGTCTTTTCCATGATCCGAGCCAGTCGATCTTTTGGCGCTTGATGATCCTTTAGAAGCACAGCGCATAGGGCAGGGGAAAGCGTCAGCGAATTGATGGCGGAGATGACAGTTGAAATTGCGATTGTAATGGCAAACTGTTTATAGAACTGTCCCGTCAAACCGCTGATGAACGCCGTTGGGATGAATACCGCGCAGAGGACAAGCGCTGTTGCAATAATCGGGCTGGTCACTTCGCTCATGGCACGCTTGGTGGCATCCGCAGGGGACAAACCAAGGGAGATATTGCGTTCCACGTTTTCAACAACGACAATTGCATCGTCCACCACAATGCCGATGGCAAGGACCAGTCCGAAAAGTGAAAGATTATTGATTGAGAACCCCAGGGCGTGCATGACAGCAAACGTTCCAACCAGTGAAACTGGAACGGCCACCAGCGGAATGATGGATGCGCGCCATGTTTGAAGAAATAGAATTACAACAAACACCACCAGAACAATTGCCTCCAATAGCGTGTGAATGACTGCTTCAATTGAATGCCGGACGAATACTGTTGGATCATACACCACTGAATAATCCAAACCGTCTGGAAAGTTTTTCTTCAATTCCTCCATGGTGGAACGGATGTTGGCGGAGAGTTCCAGCGCATTGGCTCCGGGAGCTTGAAACACGGGCAGGGCCACTGCCGTCTTGTTGTTTAGGAGGGAACGTAGTGAATAACTGTTTGCGCTTAATTCAATGCGGGCTACATCTTTGAGAAGGGTTTTTTCTCCGTTTGAACCGGTTTTGACCACAATTTCGCCAAACTCCTCGGGAGTGATTAAACGTCCCTTTGCGTTGATCAACATTTCAAAGGCAACCGGACCTCCCACGGGTTGCTGTCCCACCGCGCCCGCAGCAACTTGAACATTTTGCTCGCGCACCGCATTAACAACATCACTGGCTGTCAAATTGCGTGATGCAATCTTGTCTGGATTAAGCCAGAGACGCATGGCGTAATCGCCAGAACCAAAAACCCTGACTTCACCGGCTCCAGGAATACGTGCCAGCACATCTTTCACCTGGAGTGTCGCATAATTACGCACATAAACTTCGTTATAGCGTCCATTAGGCGAGAAAAGATGCACGACCAGTGTCAAATCCGGGGATTGTTTTGTGGTGGTCACCCCCAGACGTCTGACCTCTTCGGGTAGCTTTGGCAGAGCCTGCGATACCCTGTTTTGAACCTGAACCTGGGCATTGTCGACATCTGTGCCCAGCTTGAACGTGATGGTCAAGGACATGGCCCCATCTCCGGTTGACTGCGAGAACATATAAATCGAGTTCTCAACACCATTGATGGCCTGTTCCAAAGGTGACGCCACTGTTTCGGCGATGGTTTTCGGATTGGCTCCGGGGTAATTGGCCCTCACCACAATCGTTGGTGGCACCACCTCGGGATACTCGGTGATGGGCAATTTCCACATTGAGATGATTCCAACGAGAAATATCACGATGGAAATCACTGCGGCAAATATGGGGCGTCGTATGAAAAAATGGGAAAAATTCATATAGTCAAAAGAAAAGTTGCTGGCGGGAATCCTGCCCGAGTCGCTTTACTTAAGGCTGGCGTGTCGGAACTTTTGCGGATGCGGTTAAAACTTCGCGGGGTTCTGGAGTAACGGTCATTCCTGGGCGGATTCGTTGCATACCATTGACAACAATGGTATCTCCCACCTGCAGCCCGGAGCGCACAATTCGTTTTCCCCCAAAAGCGGGCCCCAGCTTTATGGCTTGATAAGCCACCGTGTTTGATGAGGTCAGAGTCAGCACAAACTTTTCCGCCTGATCGGTTCCCACAGCGCCTTCTTCAATTAACACGGCTGCATGTCGGTCACTTAGGGGAACTCTTACACGGGCAAACAAGCCTGGGACTATGCGGTTATCGTCATTTTGGAAAACAGCACGGAGCAGGATGCTGCCTGTATTAGGATCCAGTTGGTTATCAAAAGACTCAATGATACCGCGATGTGGGAATCCCTGCTCATCGGCCAGCTGCAGCTCCACAGGGATTTGCCCAAGATCATTGGTTTCAAGCCGGCGTTGGCTGGCAAGCGTATTGAACTTTAGGAGCGAATCTTCATCCATATCCGCATAGATATACACAGGATTGATTGATACAATGGTGGTTAACCGTGTGGCTGATCCTGCCACGCCATTGACATAGTTCCCTTCTGTCAATAAAGCCCGGCTGACCCGTCCATCGATCGGGGCACGAACCTGGGTATATTCCAAGTCCAGCTTTGCAGAATCACGCGTGGCTTCTGCCGCAAGCAAAGCCGCCCTGGCTTCTTTGTAACGAGCGATGCGAGCTTCCCCTTCCTCAGTGGATATGGCCTTATTGGTCAACAATTGAGGAGTGCGATCCGCCTCGCGTTTTGCATTGTTTAGCAGCACCAGAGAGCGTTCTGCTTCTGCTTCGCGACGATCAAACTCCGCCTTGTGCCACCGAGGATCGATTACAAACAGAACATCGCCCTTCTTTACAATCTGGCCGGATTGAAACCGAACCTCCTGAATGTAGCCGGAGACACGAGGGCGCACCTCCACTGATTGAACTGGCTCTGCACGACCGGTGAACTCCGACCACTCAACAATTTCCTTCTGTTCAACGGGAACCACTGTGACTGTTGGCAGAATGGCGGGAGAGGCGGCAACCTTCTTTTCACAGCCGCAAAGAGCCAGAGCGGATACGCTGGCCGCAATAGCCGCCAGAGAAAAGTACAAAAAGGATCTGTATGACATAACTTGAAAACGGATGACTGATTGGGTTGGATTTTCAGACCACCAATTTAGGCGGCCTGTGACAAGACTGATTGATGTTGTCTGATGAGGTTTTGGTGATAGTTCCAGCGAATGACTGCATGAATCTTTTCTTCAGCGAGAACGGGGAAGAAGAGATGAGGATAGGGAGTCTGCCAGGCAAGTGCTTCGGCCTCGTTTGCGGCAAGTTGAAGCAGTGGGACATTGGCTGGCAATTCATCCTTGAATTCTGCCATGACAGCCTCTTTGAGTTTCTGAACCTGGGCCTCGTTTTGTTCATAGAGGTTGAGGCAACCGTTATTCTGAACAGGTGTATCCTTGAACGAGATGTTTTTATCCATATACATGTTCCAATCTGTAGGTAGTTGTCTATTTAGTCAAATTTGAGTGCAAAAAAATTTCAAAAAAAATCAGTCTTAGGCCTGAACTGATTGTTTGACCCCGAGCAGATCATAAGTCCCTTGAGCAGCCTGCCGCAGCACCTCAATATTGTTCTGAATTCGCGCCTGAGTGATCAATCCCTGATAATAGGCGTATAGAACCCTTGATTTTGCCTCGGCATCTGGCACAGCGATCAGTCCCGCAGCGTCAGCATCACGAATCGCGCTCTCCAGATATTTTCTCTTATATTCTAAGATTTCTTGAATCTTCTTCATCAAGGCATCCTCTTGCGTGCTGACTTCAGCTCCGATTGAGAATAATGGGCAGCCAAGAGCACATCCGCATTTTGCCTTTAACTGCTTTTGATACTGGTAGTTGTACTCGCAGTATTTCATTAACCGCTCAAGAGGCGGAATTGTCGGTGAAAACATGGCATCCAACTGGGGCCGCCGATGTTCCCACTCCGTTTCCAATGCTGTTACTGCCACCTGCGCCTTGGATTCAAAGAAGTAATAGAAACTTCCCTTCTTGACTCCAGCTTTCTCACAGATGCGGTCGATAGTCGTACTTCCGTATGACCCTTCCCAAATCAATTGGAAAACGGCCTGCATCAATCTAACTTTAGCATCACTGACGCGCCCCATATACTTTTTAGTCTAGAGAATGCCGAAAGGCTCCCCTAAACCGTGGAATTAAACTAACATTTTAGACTAAATAGTCAAATTTATTTTTTACCTGTAATTTATCCTCCGTCCGGAGGAACAACATAACCTTTTCTTTCTGAAACTAGAACAGAATGAAAATGCTTAAACACATCTTATGACTTAAACGGAGATATGGAAAGCTTAACACTCATTTTTTTGATAAAAACCAAACTTCATTTATCTGAGATAACGATCACGAATCGTATTTTTGATGTGTGATCTACTCCAATCACAATTAACAGGAAGGTATCACAGGGCGATGCCTCACGTTTTTATCAATGTTTTATCGGATAGTGGTCACGCTTTATTGAGATCGAATGTTGCATTGGGTTCCAACGGGAACATTGGTTTGCGTCGTCGTGTGTAGACCATTTTCGCGATTCTCATATCACCAGCGCCTGGGGTGAGCAACATGATGTGTCGTGGGGCGATGGCTGTCAGCTTGGGATAAAGGTATCCTTGTTTTACCACTACGATTTTGTGTGAGAGAGGGTCAATTCCACAGGAACGGAATTGTTCTGGTGATTTGAATGCTACTCCTGACTCGGCCAGAATGGCGTGCACACCGCCAATGCGGATTACTGCCATGCGCGGGGAACCGGGAATTAACCGCTCGACTTCTGCTTCAACCTCTAGTGGAGGGCCGTAGCGAGTTTCAATCGTTGCACCGATTGACAGTTGAACCTTTTTCCCTTCACCCACTTCAAAGCAACGTTTGGTCGGGACTGGTGCGTAGAGGTCCGCTACTACAGCGTCTGGAATTTTATTTTCCAGTAAATATCGAAGTACGACTGGCAGATCCCCAGGTGCGCTGGCGGTCACGTTGTCGCCGCTGTCAGTCAAAAAGACAGTGCTTTCTTTGGCGTTCAGCGCTTTTGATACGCCTTCACTCAATTCCGCACTGTCGCAGCCGAAAGCAAATTGGGAACGGGATTCCCACACTTTGCGTGCCATATGGAGGGCAGCGGCTCGGGCGGCTGAAACTGAACCATCTGCCGTTACCGCAACTGACATCCCGGTATCGGGCGAATCTGTCCAAGCACAGCCAACAAAAACGGTTACTGCCAGAATTCGCTCTTTATGGTCTGGAATGCCTTCTTTCTCCAACCGTTTTGCTTCGGCAACCAATGATTTCATTGGTTCCGTCGTTGTCATGGCTTTCTCTCCCTGAACAATGATGGGGATTGGAATGATATAGGAGACTGGGTTGATTTTGCCAAAGAGCGTGTCTGAAAGAAGTTTACCGGCTAGAAGTGCTGTTGGCTCCTGATCTGTGTGTGGGGCAGTTTTTAGTCCGACCAAGATATTGGCTGCCTTTGCCAGCCGTGCAGGAATGTTACCATGAAGATCAAATGTACATGCGATGGGTTTCTCCGGGCCTATGATGCGGCGGACTTCCTCTGCCAAAAGTGTTTCTCCAGCCCCGACACCTTCGGCGAACATGGCTCCGTGAATCTGTAAAAACACACCATCGACGGGCAATGAGTCCTTGAGAGATTGTATTATGCGAGAAATGGCATCGCGGCAGGCCGCACCATCCACTGTTCCTCCTCCATCGGGTTCTGCCCCGAGACCGGGGATTGTTGTAATCTGGTTCTTTTTCCAGTTTTCGAGCAAAGAAGGCGGTTTGGGAACAGTTTTATAGAACTCGTATTTTTTTGTGGGGAGAGGATGAAACGTATTGGTCTCATGCATGAATTTTGCAAAAAAGACACGCTTTGCTGTAGAGCCGGATGAGGCTGACTGCTCAATGGCACTTACGGTCCAGACACCACTGCAACCGACGGCGGCGGTTAGACAGGCTTTTTTCAAAAATTCACGACGTGTATTGCGTCCAGTTTTATTTTGGTTTTTATCAACTGTTTTCGTCTGTTTCATATCCAATGTCGTTTCTTTTGGTATAACGTGTTAATTCAAAAGGCCGATTGAAACGGGAGATTTATCCCGTGAGCAGAACCAGGTTCGATACGGAGTCATGTAACAGGGGACTGTTTGCTGGATTAATCTAGTGAAACGTTGGGATGTGGCTCGCGTCACATTTAACGATGTGTCAGTCCTTTGTTTTGGACGACTCGGCTTGGTTACCCGGTAAAGTTCACAGCGATTGAAAGACGAGCGAAGGCTTCTTTGTTCACGAGTCAAAAAAGGGGGCAGGTAATCCAGATTAGAGGAATGCTTGTTATCGACAGAAATTAAAAACTCGTCGAGACTGGCCATAGCCATTTTTAGTGCTTTTGCGAAATTAGAACTTTGCTCCAAATTTCGCAAGGGTACACTCAAAGAGGCGAGGGCGCGTCAGATGTTAATCCGACCGTCGGATAACTTGAATTGACGGGACATTTTTGCGGCTAAGTCTGGGGCATGAGTTACGACAATCAAGGTTGTATGTTCTTCGTGGTTCAGCTCGATGAGAAGTTGGGAGAGTTCTTCAGCGGCGGATCGGTCCAGAGCGCCGGTGGGTTCATCAGCAAGGAGCAAGGCGGGCTGATTTATCAGTGCACGCACCACAGCGGCTCTCTGCCGTTCACCGCCAGAAATTTGACCGGGGCGATGCTCCAATCGGTCCCCAAGCCCAACACGTTTTAAAAGCCGTAAACCACGTTCTTGTGCCTGTTCTTGCCAGCCGGGTTCGTGGCAGGCCAAAGTGGGAATCATCACATTTTCCAGAACTGTGCATTGAGGGAGCAGATGGTGATGTTGAAAGACAAAACCGATTTTTCGGTTTCGGATATCGGCCAGATCATTTTCGTTTAGGCTGCACAAGTCGCGATTTTCCAGCAAAACTTTGCCTGAGGTTGGTTTGTCCAGAGTTCCAATAATGTTTAGCAAGGTGCTTTTCCCGGAGCCGGAGGGCCCAATAATGGCGGCAGTAGCGCCTTTCTCAATTTCAAGATGGATATGATCCAGGATATGAAGAGGAGGAGCTCCCAGGACTGAAGCAAAAACTTTGCTGACGTCCTCCAGTCGCAGAAATATGGATTCTGAACTCATGTTCTATCGCGTGAAAATGAACAAGAGAACATTGGCTTTTTCCTCGCATAGCGCAAGTTCCAAGTTTCTTCCCTTGTTTTTTTATTTCAAGAATCTGGAACCTTGCATAATCCAGTGGGGGGGTGGGAGATGGGAATGAAAAAATGATGTCGAATAAGACTTGCTGAGCAGCGATCCACAGCTTAACGTTTGGTTGGATTTTTTAATTTGCCAGGGCCCATGGAATGCGGACTTACGAACCCCGCCAGGGCAGGAATGCAGCAACGGCAGTTTGCTCCACATCCGCCGTGGTCACCCTGGCTTACTTTTTAATAATGTTGAGAGCTGGAGGAGCAACGCAAGGATTGGCGTTTTTCAGTGTTCAACATGTGCAGTTCGTCAAATGTCATATCAGGTCATAGCCCGAAAATACCGTCCGCAACGGTTTGAAGATGTCGTTGGACAGGAGCACGTCACACAGACGCTTGGCAACGCAATCAAGCAAAACCGCATTGCGCATGCTTACCTTTTTGTGGGGCCGCGTGGAACGGGTAAAACCACAATCGCCCGTATTTTTGCAAAGTGCCTCAATTGCACCGATGGCCCCAAAACGGATTATTCTGATACCGATCCGCGGGTGCTTGAAATTACTGAAGGGCGGTCTCTGGATGTCCTCGAAATTGACGGTGCGAGCAATCGCGGTATCGATGAAGTGCGCGAATTGCGTGATACCGTTAAATACGCTCCATCGGCGTCTCGATTCAAAATTTACATTATTGATGAAGTTCACATGCTGACAAAGGAGGCCTTCAACGCGCTGTTGAAGACGTTGGAAGAACCTCCGCCCCATGCGAAATTCATGTTTGCAACGACAGAACCTGACAAGGTTTTGCCCACGATCCTCTCCCGATGCCAACGTTTTGATCTGCGTCGGATTCCAACTGCCCTGATTGTCAAACAATTGGCAGCCATTGCGGTGAAAGAAGGTGCGCAGATCGCGCCAGCCGCTTTGAACGCGATTGCCCGCGGAGCGGATGGCGGGATGCGGGATGCTGAATCGACGTTAGATCAATTGATCAGCTTTTGTGGCAAGGAAGTTTCCGAGGCCGATGTGCTTTCCATGTTTGGACTCGCTGCAGAGGGGCAAATTTTTGCTTTGACGGACGCCATTCTTGCCGCGCAAGTGGAACCCGCACTTCGTCAACTAAACGATCTTGCAAAACAAGGGAAAGACTTGGGGCGCATAGTCACGGAATTGCTGAACCATTTCCGCAATCTTCTCATTCATAAGATTTCAAAAGGCGATTTGAGCCTGATCGAGGCTTCCGAAGCGGAAGCAGCGGTTCTTGCGCGGCAGGCTCCACAAATTACGGCGGATGCGTTGACGCGCATCATGGAAATTCTCACTGATTGCGAAGGCCGCTTGAGAGACACGACTTCAAAGATGATTCTTGTTGAAGTCACCCTGCTCAAAGTGATTGAGGCCCGCAATGCGGTTAGCATTGATACGGTTCTCAAACAGCTTCAACAGTTGCGTGCGGAGGGAGGAAAAACTTCTCCCGTGTCTGCCACACCGGCAAGCGCGCTGCCTGTTGTTGCATCCGTGGCACCGGTGGTTCCCCCAGCTCCAGCGGCAGCTCCCATTCCTGCTGCAATGCCAAATGCGCAGGTGGAATTGACGCCAGTCGCCGAGCCCGTGAAAGCGGTCCCAGTTATCCCAGTTGTTTCACCCCCAGCGGTTGAAAGCCATCCGGTCAAAACCGTTGAGCATCCCAAACCGGCACATTCTCCAGCACCCGTTGCGGACCTGGGAAAATTGTGGACGGAATTAGTCGAAAGAGTGGGGCGCGCAAGCCCGTTTGCAGGAAGCAACCTGCATGAGGCACATCCAGTGTCACTGGAAAACTCACTTCTGACGATTGGTTTTGATCCTGAATTTGAGGATCACATCAGCTTGGTGGATAACACGAAGAATCAGACGATTTTTCGCACCAAGCTTGCGGAACTCGGTCATCCGGAAGTTCATGTTAAATTCATCAAACACGAATCTCCAAACAGGGCAAATCTGGGCTCCACTGAACCGTCTGCAACGCAAAAGCCCAGAATGACGGCGAAGAAAGTGGAAGCAGTTCCAGTAGCGACACCTGCGTCCCAGACGCCAAAAACAACCACACCACCACCGCCTGAACCCGTAGCGTTTAATCAGGAGGAATTTAAAAACGATCCGCTGATCAAGAAAGCCCTTGAAATTTTCAAGGGGCAGATTGTTGACGTCCGTTCTTAAGCCATTTAAATTCAAGCCCAACAAACGGCATTTAGAAATTGTATGTCCAGTATTGGAAAATTAATGAAACAGGCTGCACGCATGCAGCAGCAGATGGAACAAATCCAGTCTCAATTGGCTGTTCGCACGGTAGAAGCGACAAGCGGCGGTGGGGCTGTAAAAGTCGTCGCAAAATGCGATGGCACACTTAGCTCGATCAAGATTGATCCCCAAGCCCTCAATCCGTCTGATGCCCAATTGCTGGAAGACATGATTTTGGGTGCTGTCAACCAAGCCCTTACCCAAGCCAAGGAAATTTCCAACGCTGAAATGGGTAAGGCCACCCAGGGATTTAATCTGCCTGGGTTGACCTGAGATTCATGCCTGCACTGCCTGATCCCATTCTCGCTCTTACTGCGGCGCTTGGCAAACTGCCTGGTATTGGGCCGCGATCTGCGGAACGGCTTGCTTTGTTCTTGGTTCAAAGCAATGTCACCTTTGTGCGTGATCTCGCACAGGTGCTTGTTGCTGCCCGCGAACGCATAAAAACCTGTTCCATTTGTGGTGCCTTGACCGAACAAGATCCCTGCGCCATCTGTTCGGATCCCCGTCGGGATTCATCGGTCATTTGTGTTGTAGAGCATCCGGTTGACATTCTTACCTTTGAAAAAGCGGGGGTTTACCATGGACTGTATCACGTTCTGGGGGGGAAAATCTCTCCGTTGAACGGGATTGAACCTGAGGACCTTCGCATTGCTGAACTTGAGAGTCGACTGGCCAAGTCGCCAGTTCAGGAAATTGTTCTGGCCTTAAGTACCGATGTGGAAGGAGACGCCACGAGTTACTATCTTGCCAAACGTCTGGCTCCTACTAAAGTCTCCCGGCTGGCATCCGGTTTACCGGCGGGAAGTGGTCTTGAATTTACGGATGAAGTGACATTGAACCACGCTCTTGAAGGGCGTCGAAACGTAATCTGACATGACTCCTAAAACTGTTGTTTTTGACCTTGGAAAAGTGCTTGTTGATTTTAATTATCAACTTGTCGCCGATCGCCTTTCTGCCCGGTCTGGCAGAAAATACACGCTTCAAGACCTTCTTGAAAATGCACCGTTGCTTTACAAGCTTGAAAGTGGCCAGATTACAAACGAGGAATTCTTTGCCGCCGTGGTGAAGAAAAGTGGTTATACTGGGACTTTCGATCAGTTCAAGGTCGACTTTGGCGACATCTTCACTGAAATCCCTGAGATGACTGCCTTTAATGCAGCTCTCCAGGCCCATTCTATTCCTACTTTTGTTTTCTCAAATACCAACAGGTTTGCTGTTGATTCCATTCAACGGACATTCCCATTTTTCAAGAATTTCACGGCTTACATCTACTCTTTCGAACACAAAGTGATGAAGCCACAGTCGAAGATCTACGAAGTTGTGGAGAAGGTGTCCGGATTCCGTGGCTGGGATATTCTATACATCGATGATCGCCCCGAAAATGCGGCTGAGGGGGCGGCTCATGGGTGGCAGACGGTTGTTCATCGCAATCCAAAGCAGACGCTGACAATTGCTCGTGATCTTGGGTTGCCTGTGGCATAAAGCCCCGCACGTTGTTTCATATGTGGAATAGAAGGGTAATAGCTTTAGACATAGGCAATTCAGAAAAAGTTTTCTTTACCCGTTTTTGAATCCATAGCTGGACTTTTTAAGGCTGCTTTGATAAAAGCAGCGCACGTGACTCAATCTACCCACAGTGTTTTGTTGTTGATTCCGGCCTATAACGAGGAGCATCGAATAGGGCCGGTGCTGAGGGACTATGCACAATTCTTCAGGGCAAATTATCCAGGCAAATTCCAATTGATTGTGGTTCTTAATGGCTGTCACGATAATACAAGCGGTGTCGTTTCCGAAGTGACAAAGACATATCCCGAAGTGGGGGCTGTTGAGTTTAAAGAACCCATAGGCAAAGGCGGGGCTTTAATCAAAGGATTGCGGCTGGCACCTTTGGCTGATTTGGTGGGGTATGTGGATGCGGATGGAGCGACTGGCCCTGCTGCATTTCTGGATTTGATCCGGCATATTGAGGAGGCGGATTGTGTCATTGGTTCCAGGTGGATAAAAGGGGCCGTTTTACATCAGAGCCAGACTGGGGAGCGTCAATTCGCAAGTCGGGTGTTTCATCTGATTGTTCAAACCCTTTTCTGGATGAACATTCATGATACGCAATGCGGTGCCAAAGTCATGAAACGTGCGGTCGCCGAGAAAATACAACCTTACCTTTGCATCGCAGACATGGCGTTTGACATCAACCTTCTCTATCTTGTCAAGCGCGAGAAGTTCCGGGTTCTGGAAGTTCCGACCGAATGGACGGACAAGGTGGGGTCGAAGGTAAAACTGGGAAAGACTTCGTTGACAATGTTGCTGTCCGTTTTGCGCCTGAGGTGGATTTATTCCCCATTTGCCTTTCTTCGCAAGCTTTGTAACCCAATGGAAAATTGGTGTTATCGAAAGTTAAATGCTCCAATTCAAGAGCCGGATCCCAAGCATAAATAAAACAATAGCGGCTTTTTGGATAACCATAAAAGCAGCTAATGTGTGTCTGATCCAAGTGAAGTGGCAGATTTCCGCAATGCCTCCGGTAGATCAATTTCCAATAAGAGATTAAGCCGCGTAAAAATAAATGTCCGGTAAATGTTGGCACTTGAGATGGCAGCTTGAACCTTGCGATTTTTTTCCTTGGCAACACGGCAGATGCGCACAAGGAGATTTAACCCGACAGAATCGATCATTTTGGCTTGGTTCAGATCGAGACGTAGAGTCTCCCAGTTCTGCGCATTTTCTTCGGTTTGGATCAATGGCAGCATTTGATCGCGCAAGGTTTCGGCGTTTGTACTTAGAACGTCGCCAGGCACTGTGATTGTCAAAATCTTCGTTGAAGGCTCAAGTTGGTGTTGAATCGTGGCAGCCATAAAAAATTCAATTTTTGGGAGGTTCAACGGCTTGCGACAACAGAAAATTCAGCAACAAAAAGGTTCCTGATTGGAGCATTTGAACCGAGGATGCAAGGTTTTTGATAAGCGTCAGACCGCAATGGGATTCCAATTGATTTTCGAGCGACTCCGCCTTTTCGTTCTCCTCAAAATCAAAACCGGTTCCCGGGTCAATGACAATAACCCGAACCGCGTTTTGAACTGGCAGGTAAATGAGTGAAAAGAAAGTTCGTCCCTCAGTCTCTGTAGCTTTGCAACCATGTTGAAGCCCATTTAATACGGCTTCACGCGATGCCAGCAGAATATTGAAAACCGCTTCCTCACTGATGTTTGGCAGACAACAAGTGATGACTCGATTCCAAAGAGCTTGTAATTGGTCGATTTGACTGATCTGGCTCTTTTCGTAATAGGCGGAAAAGAATGGTAGCGCTCCTTTTGCCGGGGTATCAGTGGGCAGTTGGATTCGGGCCACCATGATGTCGTCCTGCGCATCGTTGCAGTCAATAATGGGACGCAATCCTGCCCGCGCCAGGAGAATTGATGTTGCGAGTGTTAATGGGGGAAGTGATTTTGCGTCTGCCAGTATTTCCAAACCATCGGACCAGAACATGAAGGCTTCGGAGTGAGACGTAGGTACCAGATGGCACGAAATGGTTGGGGATGTTTCCCAGCCAAGCGGAGAATCGTTTGTTCCGACTGTCTGTGGCTGGCCAAATTCATCCACAAGAACTGGGAGCGGGGCTCCACAACAGTAAACACGGGCATTTTGAGCTTTTAAATCAATCAGAAGACCACAAATGGAGACCGATGCCAGGAGTCCTCCCGTGTGTCCTGTTATTTGTGAAGAATTCCATTCTTTTTCAAGCAGAGTGCCGAACGATTTGAGCCCTTGCTCCAGAGATCCAATGTCTTCAGCAACGCCACGAACGAATCCCTGGCAGTAGGCAGATAAAAAAGCGGCTTTCAGATCATGTCCCGAGACATCTGTCAATAGAAACGCATATTGATCATTCTGGAGTGGAAAACGGGTTAGTGTATCTCCCCCCGCTTCAAACTTGGGATGAGAGTAAAGATCAACCTGTAGTAATTTTGTGTCCTGATTCGTTCGGAGTATGAGTTGTTGAAGGCGGCGGACCTGCTGGACGGCAACGGCAGAGCGTCGTAATTGACGACGATAGCGGGTGAGCGCAACAGCTCGTTCAACTGCCATTGTAAGAACATTGGGGACAACCGGTTTTTCCAAAAAATCGCAGGCACCGATGCGCATGGACTCTGAGACGAGACCTTTTTCCATCATGCCAGTGACAATGATTGCGGCCAGGGCATCGTCGCGCTGGCGGACCCAGTTTAGAAAATCAATTCCTGTTCCATCCGCCATGTAATAATCCGCAAGGATGCAATCATAACAATCCAAGCCTGTTTTTTCACAAAGCCGTATGCCAGCATTGACTCCAGTGACACATTCCGTCGTAAAACCATGCCGGTGCAACAGAAATTCCATCTGTAGCCTGACGTTTTCGCTATCATCCACAAGGAGGATGTTTGCGCCGCTGCCTTTTTCTTTCGAGCCGTCCGGTTCGTGCATCGTAAGTGATTATTATCAGTCAAATTAAGTTACAGACGTGACAAAAGCAAATTTCTCAATGGAAATAAATGCTTCCACTTACTGATTTCAGAATAAGGAGGGAAAATACAAACTACACGGTCAATGCAATGCACTGGTAAAAAGTGCGGTTGGAAACATAACTGGTGGAACCTGTAACGTAAATCTGGCGTTCATTAATTACAAACGGCAGTCCATCGGATAAATGGGTTCCCAAGGTCTGAGATTTTTGCAGGGCGGCAAACAACTCAGCATCTTGACAAAGAATCAAAGCATTTGCAGGGGGCATTACGACTACAGAAAAAGAAATGGCTTTGGAAAATTTTAACGTTGGAACTGTAACGGTAGTGCTGGGAGCAGTAGGAACAGCAGGATTTTGCGATTGGCGGATTTCCAGTTTAATCATTCTGGCCACTGCATCAGGACCGCTTTCTCCACCGAGTTCGCTTACCCAATCCAACAACAGATTTCGGACGACGCTCAGATTTGAAGCATGAGCGATGGTTTCAATGCCACCGCTTTTTTTCATCGCCTTGACGAGACTCGAGATTTCCTTGAGATAGACGTTTTTTTGCGCGTCTGGGATGTAATACATCAAGACAAGGTGAACCGGGGCCTTGTCCGAGGCGCTGTAGTCGATGCCAGAGGGTGACCAGCCAATGGCGCAGAAGAGTTCGCCTTCGGACCGGCGTGCACGCATGTGAGGAACGGCCACGCCCATGCCGATGCCGGTGTTACACTCCAGCTCACGCTTCTTAATTTCTTCGCGGGCATCAGCGCCAAATTCTATGTCTGGATTCGCATCCAAAACGCGCGCCAGAAACTCAAGAGTTTCATCCTTACTTATTTCCGGCAATTCAAACAAACGCCCGTCTTGTAACGCGCTTAAAATGCTTCGCATAATAATAATAATAGAGAACCAATTTAATCAACCCCAAAGCGTCTGGCAAACCAGCTTTTTACCGTATAAGTCAGGACGCTGTAGGCGAGCAGGAATCCCGCGATCCACACAAAGAATATTCCAGGCAGTGGAGTTAGTCCTAAATGGCGTGCGAAAGGCGAAAATGGCAGGTAAATGCCAATTCCCATGATTAAAAAGGTGGTCATCATCATCGGCCAGCTTGCCCGACTTTGGATGAACGGAATCCGATGTGTGCGAATGATGTGGACAATCAGGGTTTGTGTCAGGAGAGATTCCACAAACCAGCCTGAGTGGAAGAGTTGTTCCAGATGATCTCTTCCTGCCATTGTTGTTCCGGGGGCAGTGAAGGCGATGCATCCAAAGAAATAGAGCATCAGAAAGAATGTGGCATAGTCAAAAATCGAACTGATTGGACCGATAAAAATCATGAAATCCTTGATGCTGCGAATATTCCACTGCCGTGGTTTTGCCAGATTTTCCGGATCAACATTATCCAGTGGGATGCCGGTCTGGGAGAAATCATACAAGAGATTATTGATGAGAATTTGAATGGAGGTCATGGGCAGGAACGGTAGAAAATAAGAACCGCCTACCATGCTGAACATGTTTCCAAAGTTGGAGCTGGCCCCCATCTTTATGTATTTGATGATATTGCAGAAGACTTTTCGGCCTTCCATGATTCCATCCTCCAAGACGAGGAGGCTTTTTTCCAACAGAATGATGTCGGCTGATTCCTTTGCAACATCCACTGCCGTGTCAACAGAGATGCCAACGTCAGCGGCTTTCATCGCCAGTACATCATTGATGCCATCTCCCATGAATCCGACAACGTGTCCCTTGGAGCGGAGTGTTTTGATGACTTTTTCCTTCTGATCCGGGGTGAGGCGGGCCAGAACATTGGCTTCTGAGACTTCGCGGGCAAAATCATCGTTGTTCAGTGCTTCAAGTTGAGGGCCTGTTACAACTTTTGTGATGGGCATGGCAACGTCGCGACAGACCTTCTTTGTCACGAGTTCATTGTCGCCGGTGAGTATTTTAACGGCGACTCCGGAGCGTGCCAGCGCTTCAATGGCTTTTGCGGAAGTGTCTTTTGCCGGATCAAAAAAGGCAATGTAGCCCAGCAGCGTCATTTCAGATTCATCGGCGACGCTGAAAGTCTGTTTGGTGCGGTCAAACTCGCGGTAGCCAATGGCCAGCACGCGGTATCCTTCGGCACTTAAATTCCGATACTCATCCATCAAGTCGTCGCGAATCAGTTGGATGAGAGGATTGATCTCCTCGTCGACCTGATAATTTTCACAAACGGCGGCAACTTCTTCAACGGCTCCCTTGCAGATCAACACGTGGCGGTCTTCATAGTCAATCACGACTGACATGCGTCTGCGTTTGAAATCAAATGGAATTTCATCAACTTTTTTGCAGTTGCGTTCCACATCCAGATCGGTATGGGCGAGGATGGCGCGATCCAGCAGGTTCCTCAAGCCAGTCTGGTAGAAGCTGTTCATGTACGCGTAGCGCAAAACATCTTCGCTGGAGCGATTTGTCACATCAACATAACGTTCAAGCACGACGTGGTCTTGGGTGAGAGTCCCCGTTTTGTCTGTGCAGAGAACATCCATGGCACCGAAGTTCTGAATGGCGTCCAGATGTTTTACGATGACTTTTTTACGAGCCATCATCAAAGCCCCTTTTGACAGGCAGACCGTGATGATCATGGGGAGCATTTCTGGTGTCAAGCCGATGGCCACCGACAGCGTGTACATCAACGCCATGATCCAGTTGTGTTTGTGATAGCGCGAGATTTCCGCCGGATAGGCATCGTCCAGCAACATGCGGTTCAGTCGTGCCAGTTCTTCCCCACGCGGATTACGATCAAGCAGGTGTTTTGTATCCGAGCGGAGTTTGACATTGGCGAAACGTTTGGCGTTATAGAGTGATTCCCCTCGAATGATGCTATTCAGGTCTTCGAACAGATTGGTCTGGAGGTTGTCGCTAATGTTCCCACTCTGAAAGGTTGTCAGCAATTGGCGTGTTTTATCGGTCAGTTTACTGTCGAGAAAAACCGAGACGGGATCAATGGGCTGCTTTAATTTCAGGACAAAAGCAGGAGTATTCTTGAAATTTTCTTCGGAGACAGTGGGAGGAACCGTTTTTGTAAAGCCGACAATGAGGAAAGTAATGGAAACCATCACTACCATGAATCGGATCATGAGCCACGTAAAACCTTGAACCCCCTTGTCAAAACTCGTTGGTTCCCGTTTCGACATGAGTTTTTCGGCCATGGCTCCGAAATAGGTGTCCGATCCTGTGGCTACCACCAACGCCTTGGCGGATCCGCTCAGAACGTTGCTTCCCATGAAGCAGGCATTTGTAAATTCAAAAACACCCTTTCCGGATTGTTGATTCGAGTCCGTGTTTTTCTCAATGGGCATGGACTCCCCAGTGAGAGCGGATTGGCTGACAAAGAAATCTTTTGCGGAAAGAATGCGTAGATCAGCCGGAATCAGGCTCCCGGCAGCCAGAATAATAACATCCCCAGGAACAATATTCTCCAGCGGTGACTCGATCTCCTTCCCATCTCGGACGACAGTAACCGTCGTCTTGACCATTTTCTGGAGTTTCTCAACCGCCTTGGAGGATCGCGATTCCTGGAAGTAAGAGAGAAAAACACTAAGGAAGATCATGCCGCCAACAACCACGGTTGACGACACATCGTCCATTAGAAATGAGAGAATCGCTATGACAAGCAGCTGGATGACCAGCGGGTTTTTGCAACGAAGCAATAAATCTACAATTACGGAATGGCGATGGCCAACCGCTACGCGATTGGGACCGACTTTTTCCAGTTTCCGAATTGCTGCGTCTGCCGTTAACCCGTTTGTCGTGCTGCCAAGTCGATTCAACACTTCCGCTTCGGATGCGGAAAACAGAGTTTTATCTAATTGCTGCAACGCTCTAGTAGACTCGCCTTTTTTGGATATTCATTCAAGGAATTTTATCTGTCTCCAACTTCGATAAGTTTAAAAGAAGGAAAGAGTTACAAAAGACAATAGAATTTTTTATGGTCTACCTTGAGACCAGAAAAAAGTGCTGCCTCCAAAACTCTGTCAACAAAAACTGATTTTATTGTGAGTTTGTCTGCCGGGCTGCCTGTTCAATCGTTTCGCGGATGAACTGGGCGTGAACAACCGTCCCCAGTCCCATCGGATGGTGGATTGAGATATCGATGTATTCCATTTCAGCCTGTTCGTCGTGACGGTATTGGGCGAGCACCATGCCCAGAATCAATGGATGACCATCTGTCCCGCGAATAAACACTGGACCGCCACTGTCACCAGAAAACGTTGTAAAATCAGCCAGAAACGTGTGGTAATTCTGGACTGGGACAAATGGATGCGTTGAAATGATTCCCTGACGAGCCACGGGAAAACCTGCATCGTTTCCCTCAAAACGGGCGGGAAACGTCAACACAAAAACTGAACTGCAAATATGGACCTTTGACTCCAGCAAACGCGCCTCGTCGCACAGGTCGGAGTAGGGGAGAGAGGCCACGGGAACTGGTGTGGAATTGGTCAAACGGAGAACAGCAATGTCTTCTGTGGTGTGTTTAACCCAGAGCGGTTTTTCCCCTGAGCGGACGGGAATCGTGTAATCAAGTCTGGCATAGGTGTTGTCTGTCTTTTTTTCTCTGAGCACGACAATGACGGTTTCCCCTTTTGCGCGTTCGAGAGTATGCGCTGCCGTGACAAGATAAAGGGCATTATCTGTGGGACGTGTGATAAAAAAGCACGTGGCAGTCGAATCCGGGTGGAAGAGCTTGAATGTGCCATCCAGCATTTCAGTCGCAAAATCATTTGCGATGGCGGTTGCACAACTTGTCAGTCCTACAATCAACGATAAAAGTAACGATTTCATTAAACTATTAACTATTGCGATGGTACAACCGATGGTTTCAAATGCCAATCAACGTCTTAAATTTCGGGCTGTAAAAAAACCGGCAATCATTCCACATAAATGTCCCTCCCACGAAACCGGTCCTGGCTGAGGTAAAACACCCCAAAACACTCCGCCATAACAGAAAAACACGACGATTGCCACAAGTGCAGAGCCCCAGCTTCTCAAACAAAATCCCGCCGTGATGAGGAACGCCACCAATCCCAGGATAATGGAGCTGGCTCCGATGTGAACCGCGCCGCCCCTTCCGATCAACCACGTGCCCAAACCGCTTGCAATCCAGATGAAAAAGAGTGTCCGCCATGGATGATATTTTGAATTGCTGAAGAGAAAAATCAGGAGAACAAACAGCGGAATGGAGTTCGCCACGAGATGCGCCATATTCGCATGCAGAAATGGACTCCAAAGAATTCCACGCAACCCGACTTGAGTCCTTGGCAGAATTCCATATTGCGCAAGGGGGAAAAACAGAAATTCAAACGCCTTGACCAGATATAAAAATCCGACCAGCGTCAGACTCATTGAAACTGCTTCCAAAAAACTGCGATTTCGAGATGATGACATTCAAGCTGGCTTGAATTATTTCACTCCATGAATTTGACTGGCGCAATGTGGATCGCCAGCCATTGTTAATTGGGTGGTTCAACGGAGTTTAGGAATTCAGCCGTGGAGGAACATTATCAGACCAATCGTTTACCTGCAAATGCCACAAATCATGCCAAGATAAACTGCACGATTGCTTTTACGCTTCCGTACTGAGACAAGTTATGTCTCAATGCCTGCATCCAATATCCCATGAATGCTGAGAATGCAAATTCGAACGGGCAGGAACAACAACCCGCCGCGCGTCAGCGAATCACTTCCATCGATGCTGTTCGCGGGCTTGTCGTGTTCACAATGATCTTTGTCAATGATTTGGCCGGTGCCCCGACGAAGATTGTGCCAGACTGGATGCGTCATTTTCATGGAAAGAGCGGTATGACATTTGTGGATCTGGTGTTTCCCGGCTTTTTATTCATCGTGGGAATGTCCATCCCGTTTGCCTTGGGGGGACGGTTTAAAAATGGCATTCCGCCTTGGAAAACGATTGGACACGTTTTGGCAAGAACTCTTGCGCTCCTCTTTATTGGCGTTCTCATGGTCAACGAAGTGCCGGACACTGCAAAAATGGGATGGTCTGGGACTCTCTGGTGTGTGCTGATGTATCTATGCGCCATACTTGCATTCAGCACGTTTGTGTCAAAGAAATCACATGAGTCAGAAAAGGGGAATGCTTCATTACCAGTTCTATTCCGTTTTGTGCGGATTGCCGGTTTGGTTGGACTTGTCATCCTGGCTCTGCTTTTTCGTGGCGGTGATGGCCATAAAATAGTGAGTTTCTCGCCGTTTTCTATTTACACGAGTTGGTATGGAATCCTGGGGTTGATTGGCTGGGCGTATCTGGAGGCAGCCCTGATTTACATGGTGTTTCGAAATAACCGTGTTGCGTTGCTTGCTTGCATGGTGCTGCTGTTTTGTTTCTATCCGGCTGAGCAGACCGGGGTGTTCGGTGATTTTTGGTTGGATAAAATCGTTGGCATGGGCGGAACACTGGGATCGCAGGCTGCAATCACGGTGGCAGGCATGTTTTTGGCGACGGTTCTTGTGACTCCTGAGACTTCTGAAAGTAAGGCACGTGCCAGATTTACATTTTGGTTTATTGGAGCCTGTGTGGCGGGGGCACTTCTCCTGCATGGGCTTTATGGAATCAACAAAAATGAGGCTACACCATCTTGGTGTTTGTGGGCTTGCGGAATCACTGCGGCCTTGTGGCTCGTATTTTATTATTTTTGCGATGTCCATCCAATCCGGGGTGTTTCCCAACCGTTTCGACTTGCTGGACAAAACGTGCTTTTGGCTTACCTGCTTTCGGAAATGGCACCGTCTCTGATTGATCTTCTTGGCATGGGAAATTGGTATGGAGGCATTTCTGAGAGTTGTCTGGCTGGAGCAATTGGTCGATCAGTTGGATGTTCCGTTTTTCTACTGTGCGTTAGTGCAATCCTGAATCGGCTTGGTTTCTGGTTGAAACTGTAATCGCAATGGCAATGGACGAATTTGCAAATTTTTAATCTGCAATTTTTTCGGGAGCAAATGTTTTTCTTTCAATAACAAGATTCAAGTCAAAACCGCCTTCTGTTATATTCCCCTGGATATCAAGAGCGTGTTCGACGGTGATTGGTTTTTGTTGGTGTCCCGTTCCAATAGGAACTTGTCCAATCGAGATGTGGGCAGTTTTTCCCTGCATTTCAATAATATTGCCAGTGTAAATCTGCGCCTCTTTATCGGATTCCAGTTCTTTGAGGATTTCGGATGCTTGTAGGTTGCTTAGGGATGGCACGTTTTCATCTGAGTCTTGTTTGAAACCATGATTACTCCAAAATTCACTTGGGGCATAGGCCCATTTTGTTGTGTAACTGATCCGGGTTGAATCACCTTGATTGACAGAGGGAGTAAGGAAAAGAAACATTTCTCGACCGTTGTCATGATCTGTGGCTGGCAGACGCATGGATAGTGTTTCGTTGGGGGAAAGAGTACATCGGGTTTTGACTTTTGAGATGTTTCCTTCCATGGCGGAAATCTGATCTTCTGGAACATTTTGAGTTCTGGCCAAAGAGGATTTTAAATCCTTCAATTTTTGATTCGTTTTTTCAGATTCACGACGAAGTTTAAAATAGGCTATCTGGTCATTTCTCAAACGGTTGAGTTCATTCGAGTCAACCAAGGAATCTTTCAATCGCTTGTTTTCAATCCGAAGCAGATTGGCATCCTCCTGACTTTTTTCAAGTGAGCTGATGCGTTCTTTCATTGCTTGATTTGATTGAAACAAGTGTATTGCAGGAAGTGTCAGACCGATGACAACAGCACTTCCCAGAAGCACGGTTTTGATTTTTGCCATAGTGTTTATTTGCGCGAAGAAGTTTGAAGCAGGGATGCCTGTCGTGAAATTAGAAAGAGCCGAACTTGCCAGTGCGTTTGCTAGCCCAACTGGGGCTGCTTGAACTGCCTTTGTAGTAAGGAGTGACGCCAGTACCGTGGTTGTGCAATCCAATCCACGTTTTTTGAAGAATGTCTTCAATTTTTCAAGTGCTCTGACAATGCGCATGCGTGCCGCATCTTCGCTGGTTCCAAGTGTTTCCCCCACTGTATGTAAACTGTGATGCTGAAAATAGCGTAGAATGATGGCCTGTCTTTCGATTTCCGGAAGTGATCGGATTGCATCATCCAGACTTGATTCAAGTTTTTCCCAGATAAATTCATCATCGTTAGTGTTCAATTGAACAGCCTCCTGTTCGCGTGCTCGACGGCGATTTTCTGTTCGGATGGATTGGGCTGCGACAAAACAGGTATCTCGGTGGAGCCATCCGCCCAGCAAGATGCCTTGAGGAAGTTTGTCTGCTTTTTGCACCAGATGAAGGAACACAATTTGGCATATGTCCTTTGCCAAGGCTTCGTCTCTGTTGACATGGCGCAGTGCTATTGAATAGACCATATCGACATATCTTGACACCAGTTCTTCGAAGGCTGATTCCGAGCCTTCGTCAAGATACTGTTTCAATAACTCGGCGTCATTATTCATTGATCTCACACAATAGAAGCCGCAAAATGGCAAACCGAACAAAATAAAATTATTTGTTGTGGAAATCCATGGAGGATATCAGCGTGAGAATCTGAACATAGGAGAGCTGCGTCCTTTTTTAATAATAAAAGGATGAATGTGATACCTAAATCTACAAAAAATACCCCTTGCTTTGAGGCAAGGGGTATTCGAAAAAACTTTAAGTCCAATTATTTGAAATCTGCCCAGCTAACTTGGCGCATGTCACCTTTCTTGGCGAAGGCAAGGTGCATCCCAAAGGCGCAACTGAGCGTTTGCGGTGTGTGTGCATGACCAGCCAAGGCGACATAATCGCGCAGGAGCGGGCGGTATTCGGGATTCGCGCACTTTTCAATGATTTCGTGAGCGCGTTGTGCAGGATCTTTACCGCGGAGGTCGGCAACCCCTTGTTCGGTGATGACGATCTGGACGGAGTGTTCGCTGTGGTCCTGGTGGCTGACCATTGGAACGATGGTGCTGATTTTTCCACCTTTGGCCACAGACGGACAGGTGAAAATGGTCAGATAAGCGTTGCGGGCAAAGTCACCCGAGCCGCCAATGCCGTTCATCATGCTGCGTCCAAGCACGTGTGTGCTGTTGACGTTGCCGGTGATATCAACTTCGATGGCGGTATTGATGGAGATGAGCCCCAAGCGGCGGACAACTTCAGGAGAGTTGCTGATCTCTTGTGGGCGAAGGACGAGTTTCGGACGGAAGAAATCCATGTTGGCGTAGATGTCTTTCAACACGCCATTACTGACGGTGAGAGAACAACCACTGGCAAAACTGACGCGATTGGCTTTCATCAGCCCGATGACGGCGTCCTGAATGACTTCGGTGTAGACCGTAAAAGCTGGAATTTCCTTACTGGCGCCCATGGCTTTAAGGACGGCGTTTGCAGTATCACCCACGCCGGATTGGAGTGGCAGGAAACCGGGAGGAATAAGTCCCCGCTTCATTTCGTGGGTCAGAAAATCGGCAACATTAGCGCCGATCTTGTCTGTGATTGGGGTGGCTTCACCAAATCCCTTGATTTCATCGGGAACATCGGTGTCGACAATGCCGACAATCTTCTTGGGATCAACCTTGATTGTGGTGACGCCGATGCGATCGTTGACATGGACCAGGGGGATTGGTAGGCGATTTGGTGGGTCGAGTGGCTCGTAGATGTCATGAATTCCGCGCAGGGATGCGGGATGAAATTTGTTCAATTCAATGATGATCTTCTTTGCCATGCGGCAATAGGTGGAGGAGCAGCCCACACCGGAGGTGATCACGATTTCACCATCAGAAGTGATGTCTGCGGCTTCAATGACTGCAACATCCACTGGCCCGAGGAAGCCGTAACGGATGTATTGCGGCATGACCGAGAGGTGCATGTCGGAGAAAGGGGCGCGGCCTTCATTGATGGCCTTGCGCAAATCGGAGTTTGATTGATAAGGAGCGCGGAAACGGATGGCATCGGCCTGGGCTAAAGCACCATCGAGTGATGGGCCGGTGGAAGCACCCGTGAAGACCCCAATCTTAAAGGGTTTGCCCGCAGCATGAAGTTCCTTGGCCCGTGCTGCAATGGCCTTTGGAACCACTTTTGGAGCTCCGGCAGGGGTAAAACCGCTAAATGCGACGTTATCGTTGTTATTAATTAATAGTGCCGCCTCTTCAGCGGTCAGTTTCGTGTATTTATTCATTGATCAAGTTCTGTCAAATGCCGCACTTCGTGCGGCTTATATTGGGAAAGCCTCCCGGATGGATCGGAAAGAAGAAGCCGACCATCCAAATCGACGCCAGTGAAAAGCCCCTGGCACAATGTCCCGTCGAGGTCCAGCTCGACGCGGCGGGGCTCGCCCCAAAGTGATTGGATTCGCGAATGGATCGAAGCCAGACCGTCTTGTTCCATGTGTTGTGTCGTTTCGCTTAAGTGGCGCAACACACAAGCGGCAACATCCCGAACAGCGGGAGTGTGGGGCAAGAGGTCTGCTAGACGCGTTGTTTTGTTGCTGAGAGCAGCGTCAAGAGCTTCGGGTTGATTGTTGATGTTTATTCCAATCCCCGCGACGGTTCTATCCGGGGCAAATTGATCGAGAAGGAGTCCGGCCAGTTTGCGTTTTTCCACCAGCACGTCATTGGGCCAGCGCATTCGCAGTCGCTGAACTCCAAGTTCGAGCATGGCGTCGCACACAGCCAGTCCGACGGCCAGGGGAAGCAGGCGCCATTGTGGCGCTGTTCCGCTTGGAAGGACGGCTGAGAGCCACAGTCCTCCCTCATCCGCTGTCCAATGTCTTTGAAAGCGGCCCCGCCCGGCGGTTTGTTTCTTGGAACACACCGCTGTCCAAACTGGGAGCGTTGACGCTATGAAATTAGTTGAAGTGACAGAGTCGTATTCCAAAATCCGCCATTGGTCGACGGTGAATACGCAAGGCGACTGTTGAGTCGATCTTGCGAATTCTGTTGGCGGGCTTTTACAGCCAGCCGAACCTTTGTCACTCTGCTCGTTCATCTATCTGAGGCAATACAGCCCCTTTTTATCTCAAAAAACAACACCTTTTCAGTTTACCCTTAAAACGAGGTGCTGCCCGAGATGGGACACTGCAACTTAGGGGACTTGGAGTGGAAATGTCAAATTGAAGTTTTGGAAAAAGGGGCATGTTGTGTTCCATCCCTCGAAAAAACACAGAAACTCTTCTCATTAAGTAATATAAGGTTGTATCAAGTTCGGGATAAATCCGCTCGTTCGTCGGTTTGAATTGGAGGTTTTAAAATTTTCTGTAAGTTGGCAAAGAGAACTGAAAAGACCAAGTTATGGTCATTCCCAATGAAGTGATGAACGAATTATTCGAAGATGATCATAACCCCGATGTCTTACTTGGGTAAAACGAGAGATCCAGAAACGGCTTTTGGCTCAATCCGTCGTAGCGTTTTTTAAAAAAATTTCAATTGCTCTTCTCAGTTGACTTTTTCGCCTTCTTTTTTTTCATGTTCGGGGATTACTCCATCGTGATGTGACTGATGTGACACGACAGTTCTTTTGATCATTTCATGTGCTGGCAAATATAGGATTGGTGACTTCTTGACATCGGACCTTTTGGGGAACTAATGTGCAGATATCCAATCAAGCAACACTCAACATAGATAAATTGCATGCAGATGATCTGCTGAGGAATTTGATATGAAAACTCTGACAATTCGCGTTTTAAAATCCACTATAAAACTCCTGTTACCTGCGATGTTTGCACTGGGATTGCTGGGATGTACTGCTCCGTATCAAGGCTCAAATCCCAAATCGACTGGTCAGATGGTTGTCCCACTTGTTCCGAGGGCAACGGAGGCGGGCTATGTTGGGGATGTTCCTGTGAATGCTGCAAAGTTGTGGTTGGATGTGGCGGATGAGAGGGATTCCAAGGACCAGATTGGACAAAACACGGAAGATGAAAGAAAACCGGCAATCAAGGTCCTAGCCGCAAAGGACGGGGACGATCCAGCAAAGTTTGTATTGAAAATGATGGAGAAACAACTGAAGGATTTGGGAATTCCCACGGTTGGTTCTGCGGACTCTGCTGAGCGCAAAGTCGTATTAAAATTAACTCATTTTTGGGCCGAGGAGTCACCGAGCTATCGTGGAAATGTTCAATTTGTTGTGGAGGTAAGTAATTCGGGGAGTGTGATCTGGCGCGGAAATGTTGTTGGTGAAAGTGGTCGTTTTGGGCGAAGCCTCAGCACGGATAATTATCAGGAAACGCTCAGTGATGCCACCGTTCATGCTATGAATCGGTTGTTGGCTCAACCGGGATTTCAGTCGGCAATAACCAAAAAGTAGGTGGTTTTTAAAGAGAGTTTCAATGGTCGACAGAGGATCGTGCTCCGATTGTTTTTGGGGCGATGGGTGTAATCAGGCCAATCTTCATTGTGGTGGAGGTGTGATACTTGAGCTTGGCCTCGTAAACGGTGGGTTTTGAATAATGGGTCCCGATTGATGGGGGAGATGGGATTGTCTTTTGGGACGCGTCCCAAACAATGGTGGTCTCGTGGTCTGGTGGGTAGAGTCCTGTTATGCCGGTTGCGGTGATTGTTTTCTTTGGAAACCAGACTCGGAGATTTCCGGCCAGCCATCGGTCGTTTGAGAAAACGCAGTTGGCGTTGGAGATGGAGGTCTTTAATTCTTGCGCTAGCTCGCGGAATGGAGCGTTGAGAATTTCATTTTTATGCAGAGATTGAGTCAGCAGAATTCGTCCAGGAGCAACAAGGGTCATCACGATGCCTGTTGCCACGCTTAGTCCAAGGAAAATCTTTAATCGTGTTGGAGAGAAAGAGTGGCTGGCGATGCTGATGGCAAAAATGGGAAAGGTGATGAGCAGAGGTTGAAACCATCGGCTGTGACTTTCCGTAACGCCGAAGACACAAATGCTTACCATGACGAGTATCGTTTCCCAGAGAAACAGGCTTCCAAGCAGTTTTTCTCCGTTTGAGAGTGATTTGAGAAAGCCTTTCGGTTTTTTCCAAAATAGAAGGGATGCAATGGCTCCGAGGAGGATGATTTGACCGATGCAATCCAAGGACGCTCTTCTGAGTCCCCTCAGGATAGAGAAAAAATGATGTCCGCGGTCAATGGAGAATTTATAAACGGATGAAAAAGCGAGATCCTTATTGTCTAGAATCCAAAGGAAGTTTGGCAGCACAATAATCAGTGCTATAGCTATGGCAATGCCCATGCGCCAGTTAATTACATAGGGTCTCCATGAGCGAACGCTGACTGCGGCAATCAGTAGTCCTGCAAATACGATTATGAAGTTGTATTTTGACAGGAAGCCACATCCCGCGACGATGCCGAGAAGCAGGAAACCCGCAAGCCTTTCGGGTTTTAATCTCAAAAAGACAAGAAGGGTTCCAAGAGCGAGCATGGAAGCGAGGACCGAATGCGTTAATTCACGTTGGGCTTCGTAGGCGATGGATGGCATGAGTTCCATGGCAGCAGCAGCGACCACCCCGGCAACATGGCTTTGCGTGAGGCTGCGAACGTTCAAGTAGGCGAGGGCGTAGATGCCAAAAAGAAAGGCGTTTTTCAACAGGGCCAAAGAGAACGAGGTGATGCCGATCGTTTTCGAAATGAGGATGACCAGCCATGTATAGATGGGGGGTTGAGGACCGTAACCCCAACTCCATTTTTGAGCCAGCAAGGCTTGTTCGGCATCATCCAAACCGAGTGTTTCAGAGATTAGCCCGCGGCTGATGGCTTGTATGAGAAAGAAGAGTCCGAGAAGGATGAATAGTTGGGGGCGTGTTGGAAGAAAAGACAGGTCCCTGCCGTTCGCGTTTTTGGCAACGGTGGTGGGGGGGGCATTATTGACGGCATCCATCGCGGACAAGTCTATCATCAATTGAGCAGATGATACCAGTTGTCGCGTTTATGTGGCTCGTAGCCGAGCTGGCGTATCAGGTGTTCCATGTCCGCGACTTCCATTCTAAAGCTGGCTCCAGCCTGGGAAACGACGTTTTCCTCGATCATGATGCTCCCCAGATCGTTGGCCCCGAATTGCAGGGCGGTTTGTCCGATCAAGGGGCCTTGGGTGACCCATGAACTTTGAATGTTGGGAAAGTTGTCCAGATAGATGCGGTTGAGTGCCTGCATTCGGAGGTATTCGTGACCGCCGACCATCGGGGCCTTCAGTTGTGTGTTTTCTGCCTGATATGTCCACGCGATGAATGCGGTGAATCCATGCGTTTTGTCCTGTTGAGCGCGGACGCGTTCCAAATGTTCAATCCGTTCCTCAACGGTTTCAACGTGGCCAAACATCATCGTTGCGCTGGTGTTCAATCCCTGGCGATGGGCGATGTCCATGACGCCAAGCCATTCATCTGTTTTGGCTTTGCGCGGGGCGACTTTCTGGCGGACGCGATCGGAGAGGATTTCTGCACCGCCTCCGGGTATGGATCCCAGTCCAGCTTTGACAAACATGGGAATCAATTCTTCTACGGGACGCTTGAAAACTTTTGAGAAATGGATGAACTCGCTGGGGCTGAATCCGTGGATGTTTACCTGGGGGTATTTGGTTTTGATGTGGTTTAGCAAATCGAGATACCACTGAAGTGTGAGTTTGGGATGATGCCCGCCCTGGAGTAAAATTTGACTGCCCCCCAATGCCAGAGTCTCTTCGATCTTTTGATCCATTTGATCGAAAGTGATGACATACGCGTCAGGATCTTTTTCTGTTCGATAAAATGCGCAGAACTTGCAACCGACGCAACAGACATTGGTGTAATTGATATTGCGGTCGATTTGATAGGTGATGATTTCGTTGCCTCGTCCTTGATAAGCATCTTTTTTGGCCAACAGACGGCGACGGTTTGCCAGGAACCCCAGCTCATAGAGGGGGAGATCATAAAGCACGCGCGCTTCGGCAGAGGTTATCCGTTCTCCATCCCACACGCGTTGCAACAACGATTCATTGGATGTATCACAACTCACAAGGAGAATTTAGCGAAGTCGCGGCATCACACAAGAGAGAATCTCTATAAAAACTTTCAAAAATAGGGTCTGTTACTGAAGAAGATTCTGTTGTAGACATCCAAAACTAACTTCCCTATTGTGAACGCCTAAGAATGAAAACGATTCTTAGAATTCTTCCTGTCGTATTCGCCCTTTTCTCCGGTTTACCGGTCTTTTCCCAAGCATCCGATGCCTGGTGGGGAGAAAGTGTGGAAAAACGTCTGCCGGATGCGGCAACGAATCGCTCTGAAATTGTCAAGGCGCTGAATGGCGTTCCCGCCGCGCGACGCGAAGCCATGGCGTTTCTCGTTGAGAACATGCCCGTGGCGGATTTGAAGACTCTTTCCTCTTCGTTTCTTGTTGATAATGTCAATCTGGCCTGGGAGACGTGGGAACAGTCTCCTTTTCATGACAAGGTGAGCAAGGATCTCTTTTTGAACGACGTGCTTCCGTATGCGGTGATGAGCGAGCCGCGCGACTCTTGGCGCAAACAGTTGCATGATTTGTGTGCCCCAATTGTGGCGGGTTGCAAAACACCTGGGGAGGCTGGGCTTTTGCTGAATCAAAAGATTTTTTCGATTTTGAAGGTTCGTTATGACACGGCCCGGAAACGTCCGGACCAGAGTCCGAAAGAAACGATGGATTCGGGGATTGCCACGTGTTCGGGGCTTTCCATTTTGTTGGTGGATGCCTGCCGGGCTGCAGGCGTTCCGGCTCGCGTGGCGGGCACTCCGATGTGGACGAATATGAGGGGGAACCATACGTGGGCGGAGATTTGGAATGATGGCTGGCATTTTGTTGGTGCAGCAGAGCCGGACCCGACGGGATTTGATCGCGGTTGGTTTGTTCACGATGCGGCTCTTGCTCGGCGTGATGTTCCTGAACATGGGATTTATGCTTCGAGTTTTCGACACACTGACACGCCATTCCCAATGGTGTGGGCTCCTGACGATAAATCCGTAAGCGCAGTCAATGTGACGGAACGTTACGCGGCAAAAACAGAGGCGTCTTCGGATGCAACGGCTCGTTTGTTGGTCAATGTTGTGGATGCCAATGGAAAGCGAATGGTCGCGGATGTGAGCGTGAGCGATGGCGGAACTCCTCCTGTGATTCTAAAGGATAAAAGCCGCGGAGCCACAAATGATATGAACGATTATGCGGCGTTCAAAGTTGTTCCTGGCAAGAAACAGAATGTTACGGCTGACACCGCTGATGGACATGCCGAGGTTGATGTCACCATGGCGCAACCGGGGGAGAGAATTGTGACGCTGATGATTCGCCCAAAAACAAAGGCTGCCGAGCCCAAAACATGTGCGCCTCCGGCGGCATTGGCAAAGCCATTGAGTTCGAAAGCTACGTTAAAATTGAGGAAGGAACTGATGCGTTTCTTTGTTTCAGATCCGGATCGTCAGGCCCGATGGAAATTTTCGTCCAAGCAGGAGAAACTCCTGAAGGAAAATGAGTCTGCCGTTCGTGAAATTGCATGGAAGGCGTATCGAGATGCTTTGATTCACACGAATCTTAAGTCGGATTTTGATGCCCATATCGTTAATTTTGAGACGTATCGGAGCCCTTACACAGTGAAGACCGTTGGAACTCGACCGGAAAAAGGTTGGGCTCTCTTTATCGCAATGCACGGTGGTGGTAATGCTCCTCAGGAGGTCAATGATCAGCAATGGCGCCACATGCAGATTTATTATAAGGATCACCCGGAAGTGGGTGGCTATATTTACGTGGCGTTGAGGGCTCCAAACAATACATGGAATGGATTCTACGATGTTTATGTTTATCCCTTGATCGATCAATTGATCCTGCAATTTCGTTTGTTTGCGGACATTGATCCTGACAAGGTTTTCATCATGGGATATTCACACGGCGGCTATGGGGCTTATGCCATTGGTCCCAAAATGCCGGATCGTTTTGCAGCGATTCATGCCAGTGCTGCCGCTGCGACAGATGGCGAGACAACCCCCAAGACGCTTCGCACAACGCCATTCACTGCGATGGTGGGGGAACTGGACAAGGATTTTGGCCGGTATGAGCGTAATTTGAAATTCAAGGCGGAAGTGGAGAAGTTACGTGGGAGCCGGACGGACATTTATCCAGTGACAGTGACGGTGATTTCTGGGAATGCTCACACGGGATTGCCGGATCGGGACAAGATTGTTGACATGTATCCCGCTGTTCGCAACCCGGTTCCCAGAGAGATGGATTGGCTGATGACGGATTCTGTGATCAAGGATTTCTTCTGGCTGCACGTGGCAAAGCCAGCCAAGGAACAGGAAATATTCGCAAGCTGCCATGACAACCGCTTTGTTGTCACTGCCAACGCGACTGCAACCAATATGGATGTGTTCATGGATTCACGACTGGTGGATTATTCCAAGCCGGTTGACATTGAACTCAATGGTTCCACCACAACTCTGCGGTTTGCACCAAGCCTGAAAACCTTCTGCATGACCCTGGCGCGGCGTGGTGATCCTGGCTTTGCATTCAGTTCGGGATTTTCGGTAGTCAAAAGCTCCAAGACTGGTGGTTTGGTTGTTGAACCCATAAAGGATTAACCCATGAAACGATTCATTCTGCTTGCCTGCTTACTGGCATTGAACGTCAGTGCGCAGACGAATGTATTCCCTTTGGATACCAATGCGGTGCCACAATACACCGCGATGAGAGTGACGACTCCCATTCAAATCGATGGCCATGTGGATAAAGCCTGCTGGAAAGCGGCAACGTGGTCTCCTCGTTTTGTTGACATTCTTACGGGGCAACCCGTCATACACGACACGCGGGCCGCCGTTTTATGGGATGATGAATATCTGTATGTTGCCTATCGTGCGGAAGAACCGTTCGTTCACGCCAAATTTACAAACCACAATGATTTCATTTACGAGGATAACGACATGGAGTGTTTTATCGCCGGGTCGGATTCCTATTATGAGTTTGAAATCAACGCCTATGCCACCTGTTACGAGGTTTATTTCGCCTGGGAAGACACGTTTGAAAAGTCCGGACTTTCAAAACTTCCGGAGTTTCAACGTTCGGATCTTGTTCCCTTTAACGGTGTTGGTTTTACAAATCATCCGCGTGGTGGACGACTTGGAAATTTCAAACTGGCCCTGCCGGGATTAAAGAAGGCGGCGTTTATTGATGGCACTGTCAATAACGATACGGATAGGGATCGCGGCTGGACTATTGAACTGGCATTTCCGTGGAAGAGCCTGAAGTGGCTGGCAACGGATGGCCGGGCATTGCCTCCGAAGAATGGAGATGTCTGGCGCATGGATTTTTCGCGTTTTAATTCCTACAAGGAAGCCCCACCGGCCAAGGATTCCGGAGGATGGTTCTGGTCGCCCCACGGAGTGTGGGATTCTCACATCCCTGAATATTTTGTCAAAGTGACTTTCTCAACAAACGCCGTTTGCAAATGATGCAATGCCAGTACATGTTGTAAAATTGTATGACAACGAAACCAGGTTTGAACGACACGATCCTCCAACATCTTCAATGGCGTTATGCCACCAAGAAGTTTGATCCGACAAAGAAGATTTCCAGCACAGACTGGAAAACTCTGGAAGAGGCTTTGGTTTTGACCCCATCGTCCTTTGGCCTTCAGCCATGGAAGTTCATTGTCATTACCGATCCCAAAGTAAAAAGCGAGCTGAAGCCGGTTTCCTGGAATCAACAGCAGTTTATTGACTGTTCCCATGTGGTGGTTTTCGCGATCAAGAAGAACATGGGCACGCCGGAGATTGAAGCGCATTTGCGGAATGTTGCCGAAGTGCGCGGGTTGAGTCTTGAGTCGCTGGACGCTTATCGTCAAATGATGGTGAGTAATCTGGTTGAAGGCCCCATCAGTCTGAACATCAATTTCTGGGCGTCGCGTCAGGCTTACATTGCCCTTGGAAATTTTCTGACATGCGCGGCGATGTTGCATATCGATGCGTGTCCGATTGAAGGCTTTGAGCCTGCAAAATATGACCAGATTCTTGGACTTTCAAAACGGAATCTGGCCTCGGTTGTTGTGGCGGTTGCCGGCTATCGGGCTGAGGATGATAAATACGCAGAATTGCCAAAGGTCCGTTTTGACAAGGAAAATGTGATCGAAAGGATTTGATTCGATGACAATCAGGGGGATGTTCACACTTAATGTGATACATCCCGTTTTATTTCTTATCGTGAGTAAGAACACTCAGTCCTGAGTGAGCTTTTCAATCATTCTGGCGATCCGGTCACGGTGTGCAGCCATGAGACGCGGATCGGTGGTGAAGTGTGTCGTGTCGGTCGATATTTCCGATGGAACTTTTAACAATGTCTGAGCTTCCTTCAACAAGCCTGAGTGGGTTCCCCGTGATTTTGCCAGAGTGATAGCCTGATCCAACAGCCAGAAGTATTCGTAATCTTCCATGCCATCGCGCAGGTTTTCCCAGCGGATGGAGTTGACCGGGCCATCGAGGCAGGACTCTTTTGTACCGATGGCTTTGTGCGGCGGATAGAGGAAGCGTCCATCGCCATTTCCCCAATAGGCGATGTAACCCGGTTTGAAATCATACCCAGAAACATAACTCATGGGGTCCTTCCATGGATCTTGCATTTCGTTTGGATATGCGCAGCCGCTTGTCCAATACGTTGTTGCCCATATCAGGATGCCTTGGACTCCATATTGCCAGGATTGCCATGGCCAGAGGCGCAGTTCACTGCCAGGGTGGTCGATAAATTCCGTGACATAGGGAGCCGTTGGCCCACAGCAGATGTACCACCAGACTTCTTGCCCGGCAGTGCGGCGGGCCTTGACTCTCTCTGGGGTCCATTCCGGTGTCAGGGCGCACCAGATGTCGACATTGCCTTCCAACAGTGGAGCAGGTTGTTTGGTGAGCATTCGTTTCAGGCTGGGGCAGGCCGTTTTGATGCGTTTCATGCCATCAGAGACGAACTCGAAATCCTTTTGGTCCGGTTCGTCGAACCAATAGGCAAAAGCCTTGTTCATCCATCCGTGTTGTTTTAAATGGTTTTCAATCTGGCCCAGATACTCCTTGAACAGGCGCGCATGTTCGGGAGTGCCTTCGGTGAAGCCTTCCAGAGTGCCGAGAGAACGACTTTGAAATGTGCCGCTACCCATTCCTTGTAATGGGAGCACAAATGTATTGAAGCGCTCCTTGTCAAGCCAACGGGAGGCAGCCTTGTCAAATTTATCAAAGTTCACTTTTGCATGTTTGTCTGCTCCTGTTCCCGTAAACTGAATCTCGATTCCTGAGTAGTTGAAGAAACAATAGGGCGAGATGCGGTGGTCAACAAAGTTGAGAAGGTATTTTTCATAAACGGCTTGTTGATCCTCCTGCTTTTGCAGGTGATGAAAGCGGTTGATGTCTCCCACTTCCATTCCAAGGGCGCTGCGCAAATGGGCTTCTTTTGGAATCTCGAAATTATAAACGTTCAGCTCTACGGGAACGGTTAGTTTTCCGGATGAAGTTTCCAAGAGAACCTGACCGGAATAGTGTCCAGCAACGGTGTCAGGTGTGATTTTGAGTGTAATCCACAAGGGACAATTTTTTCCGGTGGCGGGCTTGAGGGGCAGCTCCAACGGTGGCAGTATTTCGGGATACCATCCGGGCTGGCAGGTGGCGTCAGTGGGGTGGGTTACATGAACGTATTCCACCCGGTCAATCTTGGTGATGATGGAGGCGGTATTCCCTTCCTTGTTTTGAAATGGAGAGACAGAGCAACTCGTGACGGTGACACCCTCCTTGAGGGGATGAAGCACTAATTGGAAAGGCTCAAATTCACCTTTCGCTGCCGAAATTGTGACAGGCTTGACTTTTCCCTGTGATGGCCATTGTTTGTCCAGACCGATTTTCCATGCACTTTCACACCACCACAGTTGCAAGTCGCTGTTACCACCAGCAAAGTAACCAGGGCGTGGGTCAACTAAAAATGGGAGGTTGACTTCAGTCTGGCCTTTGAACGCGGTGGCTTCGGATTCATTTGCAATTTCAATCGTGACATCGTGTTTCCCCGGCGTTTCAAGAATGCAGGGGACGGCTATATTGACGATGGAGTTTTGGGGCTTTGGAAGGATGAATTTGTGCTTTTCGCGTTGCGGTTTGCCATCAACGTTCAGTGTCAGAGTCACCTTCTGGTCTTTTGTCGATAAATTGGTGATAGTCAGGCTTAACACGGGCGAAGCTTGATGGTCGTTCTCGTCATGGATGGCATTCAAGGACACGCCGAGATCCAGACTGGATTTCAGGACTTCAAAGAAACGTGTCTGGCCATTTACATCTGCGGGATGATCGCTCAGACTGGCTGTATAATCGTAAGTGTCCACCTGAAAATTAGCATTTGGATTTCTTGTGCTCAGCCGGATTAAAAGATTGGTTGTGGGAAAAAGCGTTGCTGGGATTTCATTGGTGCCTTCTTTGCGTTTGCCATCGAAATTTCCAATCGGAAGCCACTCCTTTCCATCGCGGCTGGCCTCAACATTAAGAGTGCCGGCAACGTAATAATTCATTGAAATTCGGAGTGAGGCGCGGGTTTGAGAGTAAGGCAGATCGTGTCGATAAATGATTTCTGATCCGTTAGAAAATGTCCAACGGTCGGAATTGAATCCGCAGTGATTGACAAGCAGCGTACGGTGATAATTTGCTCCCAGCCAACCATAGTGAGCATCGAATCGGTAGACCCCATTAATAATGGATTCGCCTTCTCCCAGAGTGCTGTTTCCCTGGAAGATTTTATGAGTGGCTTGAACCGGCCGCAACGCGACGTTGTCGAAATCTATTGTGCCGTTGACCTCCCATTGGCCAAGTCGAATCCAGCTTTGGCTCTTGTTGTTGGCAACGGTGAAGATATAGCCAAAGGAACGCCATTCATCTGAAGCTGTAAAATCTCGATTAACATTGTCGATGCCCGAGACTACCAGCCCCCCGGTGGTTCCAGAGTCTCTTTTTGCATGGAAGTCTAAGTGATATAAACCGCCGGGGATCAAGGGGAGGGGGGCAGTGTGCCAGACAAAGGAATTGGTGCCATTGCCATGGATGAGAACGGCGTGTGTTCCTTCCTGAGCCGATGTTGTCCATTGGGCTTGCGGATCATCAGAACTCCATGACTCCGGTTTATTATCTGATCCTTTTTCGAAGCTGGGGTTTGGCAAGAGATTGATCTCTGCCGAGACTGCCAGCGGCATGAGCACCGCCATGATTGCCACAAAGCTGAAAGTGTGAAGAGTTGGTTTCATATTCTTTTTAGTTGGATTTGAAACAGCCAGATTTAGTGGCGGATGGTCATCATGATGATTTTCGAAGGAAATAACCTTGCTGTTTTTCGCTGATGGGAACGCCTAGTTTTTCCATGACCTGCAACATGTCTTCCCAGACTTTACGTTTTTCTGTGATGACTTGATTGCGCAGAAGGTAAGCAGGGTGAAACGTGGGCATGAGCGGAATTCCACGGAAATCCAAAAAATGACCGCGCAGGCGGCCAATGCCTTCCTTTTTCCCCAGCAACCCTTCAATGGCTGTGGCCCCAAGGGCTACGAGCACTTTCGGTTGGATGATCTCGATTTGTTCCAGAATGTATGGAAGGCAAATTTTCATTTCTTCGGGAGTGGGTTTGCGATTTCCAGAGGATTGTCCCGGTGTATCAGGACGACATTTGAGAATGTTGCCGATGTAAACGGTCTGGCGGCTGAATCCCATGGCAGCGATGATTTTTGTAAGGAGCTGGCCAGCAGCGCCCACAAATGGTTCTCCCTTGATGTCTTCATCGGCACCAGGGGCTTCGCCTACAAACATCAATGGGGAATGAATGTCGCCAACTCCAAAAACAACGTTGTGTCGCACGGCAACCAAGTGAGGGCATTTGACACAGGCGAGCACGCGTGTGCGCAGAGCGGCTATTGCGGACTCTTTTGCTTCCCGAGACAACGGCGTGCGCACAGGGAAGGGGGCCTGAGGCTCGGAAGAAGAAATAGGGGGGACAGACGCTGCTTTTGCCTGTGTAACGGGGGCAGGGGCAGGTCGAGTGCTTCGCAAATTGATTTTTCTCGCCGGTGGTGGTGTTGACACCGGCTCGGAACATGAATGTGGAACCTGCAATTGCCCTAAAGTATCAGAAGACACGGGAATGTAACGGACTCCCTGTTTTTTCAGAGATTCCAAGTGTTCAATCGTGGCATTTAAAAGTGAATGATAGAGCTCTGGCACATCTGGATGATACCAAGTTGGGCTGAAGGAACACGTTTTTTTTACCGACAATAAGTCGTTGGTTGAGAGTTTGAATAAATGCGAGTAAACTAAAACATGTTTCCCAGCAGTTCAGCGTTTCAAAACACTTTGTATGTAGTCATGAGACCTGTTTGTCTCCTGACCTTTGCAATCAGTTGAATCTATGGATTTCTTACTCATGCTCAATGGACTGGTCTTAGGGGTGTGTTTTCTGGTTTCCATTGGGCTATTCCGTCTTGGGAAAACGGCAACATCCTGGATTTGGTTCGGGCTATTCACACTTTTTCAATGTGCGGATGCCCTGCTAACGATGGTTGATCTGTATGCAGGTGGAGAGATCCCCATTCTCCTCGGAATACGTCAATTTTTATTGGGCGTTTCGTTTCTTTGCCTGATCGAATTTGTGAGGAAGGGGCTTCCCTTAAAAATACGTTTTGGAATCTGGATATATCTTCCACTGATTCTTGTAGCGGAGGCTGCGGATTACTTTGGTTTTGCCTTGTGGGGAGTTGTAATCGGAGTTCCTGCCCTGGTGGGGGCGGTATGGTTCTTTTGGAAAAAGCGCTTGGTGGAACCAGTTTTGAAAGCGTATTTCCGCCTGGTGGCTTTTGCTCTGGCAATAAGCGTCGGATTTGCAGTCCTATTCTTTTTAGCCTCTTTTTTAGGAAAAATGGGGATGGGAATTTCGCGTTCCTTGAATGATTTTGTTTTTAAGTGGTTTGAGCAGGGAAGAGCGATTTGTGCATTCATGGTGGCGATCGCGCTTTGGAAAATGGGATGGAGCCATTATGCGCGCATTTACCAGCCTGAGGTGCTTCGTTACACTGCGATTTGTGAGCGTGTGGCCATTGGTTTATTGGCTTTATTACTTATGGCGTCGTGGTTTGGCGCCCTATGGGTGGAAAACTGGCAGTTGAAGTTTCTTCATGCTGATGTCTTTCAACGTGATCGCGAGGTGTTGAACGCGAAAACAGAGATGCGGACTTTTTTGCGTTTGCATTTGCCGGAGAGGGAATGGAAGGAACGTGTTGCCTTGTCGCGTTTTCCAGTGTTGGTTTTGACGATCTCAGCGAGTTTTGTTCTTGTGGGGGTGACGGCATTTTGGATGCGGTTGCGGATGTTTTCCTTTTCCCAACAACTGCAACTGAAACGGATTCAACGACAGGAAACTGCAATTTCGCGACTTTCAAGTTCATCCGCTCTTGCCAATGGACGTTTCGATGAAGCGGTAAGGGAAGTTGCCCAATTAACCGCCGAGGCGTTGGAAGTGGATTTGGTGGGGATTTGGATGGCTGATGAAAAATGGAACACTTTGACGTGCGCCACGCTTTACAGTTCGAGCATGGAATCGGGGATTCGATGCCTGCCTTTGCATAAAAGCGACCATTCCACCTTGTTTGACCAGATTTCCAACGGAAACGCGATCGAGTTCACTGATGACCAGCCTTCGCCTCTATTGACTGGTGGAGAGATGAAGAGCTTGCCGATTCGTTCAGTGAACTCTCTTGTGTATGTGCCGTTCATATTTGAAAAATACGTGGCTGGGTGCATCGCAATTCAACAGACAAACTCAGACCGTGTTTGGATGAACGATGAGAGGCAATTCTGGGGGGATATGACCAGAGCCATTATAACAGTTCTATCCAATAAACGGCGTCTTGATGCGGAGGAAGCGCTGGCGGAGAGCGAACGGCAATTTCGCGGATTTGTTGAGAGTTTGCCACAGCCCGCATTTGAAACTGACCTGACCGGAACGTTTACCATGATCAATCAGGCAGCCTGTGACATTGGTGGTTACGAGAAGGATGAAGTCATCAATAAAATGAACATGTTCGACTTTTGTCATCCTTCGATCCACGCACAAATTCGTGAAAACATAAGGATGTTGATGCAAGGACAGTCAATTCCAGGGTTTGAATGTCCTATTAATAAGAGGGATGGCAGTCTTTACTATGGTTTGATCTATACGGATATCTATTTTCGCCGGGAGGGAAAAACTTCAGGGTTTCGCGGCATAGCGATTGATATAACAAAACGAAAACAGACAGAAGAAGCTCTGCGTGAATCGGAACGTCAACTGACACAGATTATCAACTTCCTGCCCGACGCAACGATGGTCATAAATAAAGACAAGCAGATTATTTACTGGAACAAGGCCATTGAAATCATGTCAGGCATCCCATCGGAATACATGCAGGGGAGGACCGACTATTCCATTCCATTTTATGGAGTGAAACGTCCCATTTTGATTGATTTGATTTCAGAAATGGACACCAGAATTGAATCAAAATATTTTCATATCCATCGGGATGGAGACAATTTGGTGGGAGAATCCATCGTTTCACTGCCGGGAAAAGGAACCATTGTGATCTGGGGGGTTGCCCGGGCTCTTTACGATACAGAAGGCCGTTTTGTCGGGGCAATTGAAAGCATCCGGGACGTGACTGCACGCCGAAAAGCGGAAGAACAGTTGAAACAGGCGAATGAGCAGTTGGGACAGAATAATGAATCGCTTGTCAAGTTGCTTCGGGAACAGGAAGTCAACATCGACCTTGCAAAGGAGGTTTTGACGTTGATCAACTCGAAACCGCGTCGTCACATTCCACTGGCGGGGCCATTAGAGCTTTGTGTGACGTCCCATTTTATTCCCTGCCATGTGGCTGGAGGAGATCACTATTTTGTGAGAACGTTGAGTTCGAAAAACGCAGAAAGCGCAAGGACAATTGTCAGTTTAAAGGATCAGTCTGGACACGAGGTGGGGTGCATCCTCAGAAGTATTGTGACAGATTTGATCCACAATGCCCTGTTACAGGGAAAAAACGAAGAAAGCCTGAGTGCCAGTTTTACACGGCTCAACAATCTCGTGAGCGTTTCCTCGCTCTTTGGCGAAGGTTTGTTTTTCACTGCCGTCAATGTTGAGATCGATCACAATACCCTGGAAATGCATTTTCTTTCTGCCGGTCATCCCCCATTCCTTTTGATACGGGGGGGGCAGGTAAGATTGCTTCCGGAACCACATGGTTTGGGAAGTAATCTTCCAGTGGGGTTGTTTGCCAACCGGGATTTTACCATGGGAAGCATTCATCTTCAGGAGAAAGACCAGATATTATTCTATACAGACGGATTTCTGGAGATACCACGCTGGACTGGCAAGCCACAAATGACATCCGAAAGCCTGGCAGAAGCCATTCAAAAAATCGTTTCACAGAATCCCAACAGGCCGGTTTCCTGGGTTGTTAGCGAATTTATGCGATCAATTGTTCCCATTGAAGATAAGAACCACCCGGTTACCCATACTGATGACGTTGCAATTCTGACAGTCGAAGTTGAATGCCGGGAAAGGTGTTTTGAAACGGTTTTGAAGCCTGAGTCCTCCGAGCAACTCAGCACAATGATCAAAGAGCTGGCGGAAGTTTTACAGAAAGAGTGGGAACAGTTTTATATAAAAAACGGGGAATACAAGCTTCGGCTCACCCTGGAGGAATCTCTGATTAATGCTTGGAGACATGGAAATAAATGTGATCCCTCAAAAACAATAACAATCCGACGTCGTTATGGAAACGATGCGATTATCGAAGTGACAGACGAAGGACAGGGGTTTGTTTTTGCTGATGTGAATGATCCCTGTTCATTCGAAAACCGAACCAAGAGCTCTGGACGCGGCCTTTTTGTCATTCATCTTGTCAGTGACGATGTTCGCTGGGAAAACGGCGGACGCACTATTATCATTTGCTTTCAAAATCAATCTTATCCTGGTGCCGAGAACATTAAATCCGGTAAAAACGCTCGTGAATTCCCGTTGGATTTGTGGGGTCGGGAAGAGAATTCCAATCATTCTTGATATGTGTTGAGCCAGATTAAAAATTGCATTTTCTCTGATATGTAATAATGTGAATAAACGGCGTAAACCCTCAACATAGTACATAAGTTATGTCCTTGAACATCACTGTAAATGAAGAGAACAGCCTGTGTCGAATTCAGATGGACGGAGATGTCGATGAGCATGGTGCCGAGGAGATGAAAAAACGATTTCACGAACTGCCTCACAGTCGTTTGCATGGCGTGGTCGTGGACTTCAAGGCAGTGACTCACATCGGTAGTGCTGGCATCGGAAAGCTGCTTGTGCTCTATAAGGACTTGGCTGTGTACAATGCCCATCTTCAATTGGTCAATGTTCCTAGTCCAATCTACAAGATGTTGTGCGAGATGAAGTTGAACGGGATTTTTACCATCGAACCTGCTGCAAACTAAGCGCTGTTGATTATGCGTCTTTCCTTGAAAACCAGACTGATGTCCGGCGGGCTGGCTTTAGTCGCCATTCCATTATGTTTGGTCGCTTTTTTTGTGTTTAAACAAAATGTGACCATGCAGAACGTTACGCGAGAAGAGGCACTAAAACTTGCGTATGCGGATTTGGATCACATTGCCGATGGGGTTTATGGAATGGTGCAAGCACAACAAGAGGCTTTGCAGTTGCAGGTGAATACCTCCATCAACGCGGCTAAAAGCCAGTTGGTTTACATGGGCGGAATTCATTTTTCAGATAAAACTGAAGAACGCGAGGTGATCAATCAGACCACTGGCGTAAAAATGAAAGTCCGGTTGCCCAATCTGATGATTGGTAAAGAGTTGGTAAGTCTTAATTCTGATCCTCAAAAATACGAACCACTGGTGGATGACGTCGTTAAACTGGCGGGAGGGACATGTACCGTCTTTCAACGGATGAATCAGGAAGGTGACATGTTGCGCATTTCCACCAGCGTTCTGGACAAAGATGGCAAGCGTGCTGTCGGCACTTTTATCGGGGCAAAAAACAGTGATGGCCTTGATAATCCAGTTGTCTCGAATGTCCTTTCTGGAAAACGCTTTTTAGGCAGAGCCTTTGTGATGGGAGTTCCTCATTACAGCACATACGATCCTATTCTTGATGCCAGTTCAAATGTAGTTGGCATGTTGTGTTTTGCGTTGCGAGAAGACAGTCTTACCGCCTTGCGGCAGCAGATCATGCAGAAGAAGGTAGGCAAGACTGGTTACATCAGTGTTTTGGATTCGAAGGGCCGCTATATTATATCAAAAGATGGAAAACGTGATGGTGAAATGATTTGGGAAAGTCGCGATGCCGAAGGAAATTATTTCATTCAGAATATGGTCAAGACGGCTTTGGCTTTAAAACCTGGCGATATTGGAACGTGCCTTTATCCGTGGAAAAACGCAGAGGATACTGTAGCCAGACCGAAGATTGTTCGTGTTACATATTTTGCCCCATGGGACTGGGTAATTGGAGTCGGATGTTACCAAAATGAATTTTTGGCTGCGGAGGAGAGGCTTGCCGTGATGGGCCATCGAAGTAACGTGTTTCTGCTGTCTGTCATAGGTGTCGTTTTCATCCTGGCGACAGTTGTGACACTAATGTATTCCGTCAGGATTTCTGCCAATATTCGTGGCATTGCCACGCGTCTTGGAATCGGCTCCGATGAGATTGCCAACGCCTCGGGAATGATTGCCGATACGAGTGAACACTTGGCGGAAGGTGCCAGCCGACAAGCTGCCGGGTTGGAGCAGACGCACGCTGCGCTGGAGGAAATTAGCCGTCACAGTAACGACATGGGGGATTTGTCGCGCGGGGCGGACGAGCTCATGAGACAAAATATTGAAAAATCAGGCGAATCTCTCAGATCACTTGTCCAAATGATCCAGGCAATGCAAAAAATCGAGGCTGACGGTGCTGAGATGGTGAAAATAATTAAAACTGTGGATGAAATCGCCTTTCAAACAAATCTCCTCGCTCTAAATGCAGCTGTTGAGGCAGCCCGAGCAGGAGAGGCGGGACGCGGCTTTGCGGTTGTGGCGGAAGAGGTTCGTCGTCTGGCTCAAAAAGTCTCTGAAGCCGCCCATACAACCGCGGCTCTTCTCGAAGGCAATGTCAAGGGGGTCAAAAACGCCAATGCCGGGCTTAAAGGTGTGAATCAGAACTTTGAATCCATAGTGGAAACAGCCACTCTGATGGGCGAGAAAATTGATTCCATAACAAAGGCAATTCACGATGTGGCTGCGCGCATTTCAGAGATTTCAAAAGCTGCGGGTGATTTGGATAAAGTCGTTCAAGACAATGCGGCCAGTGCTGAAGAGGCAGCCAGTGCTTCCGAGCAGATGTCAGCACAGACTCATGCCGTCAACGGGATGGCTTTTGATCTGATCGCATTCATAGATGGACATTCAGAGCAGAATGGTGCAGGCCATGGAAAAATTGTAATAGATTTACCTCCTTCAACCCACAAAGGCCTCCAGAAACCGGCCACATCAGTTTCTGAACAGAAATCTCAAAAACGTTTGGGTTAAGTTGTCCTAATCCTTTTATTTTGTATGGGTTATCATCCGGAATAAATGTTCCAGTTGAAATGTCGATATATACATTAGGAAAGCACGGAAGTGATCCTATGAATATAGAACTAAATTTTACACAATCGGCTGTCGCCCCATATCCGCGACAGAGTTTTGGACAAACACAAGCGACCGACTTTTGGCCGGCCCAACGGACGGAACAGAATGACCGAACTGTTGGCGTTTCTGTGGCAAGTGGGGGACAATCCCCAGCCTTGGAATCGAACAAGGATTCTGAGTCATTGCCACCGGAATTGCTCTTGATACGAAGCTTGGCAAAGCTGGTTCAAGATGTGCCTGCTGGATTGAATGTCATGGCTTAAACCATGAGATCTGATCCACTTGAGACACATGCAAGCCATCTGGCCCTTTTCTGACCAGTGCCCGCTTGGACGTGAAACGTTCAACGGTTGAGAAAAGCTTCGCCACCCAGGTGTTTGCAGACGTCCCCATCCAAGTGGGGATGGCAGGTTCGTTTAAGTCCCACCAGTTCCAGTTTTATCCGTTCGTTGGAAAACCAGCCGCCTGTAACATGAAGTTGTGCAAATCAACATTCTTGATGAAGGGTGGCAGTGTTTCCGAAAACGGGCCAAACATGCCGAGTTCTCCGTAATCTGCTGAATGGTCCATGCCTGACCAGCCGACTGACGTGTATGTCTTTTGGATTTCAGCATAACGGCGGAACGGCAGTTTGTAGGCGTTGTAAAGCTCCTCGCTCTTGAGTGATGAGTATTGAGAGAGAATCTCTGTGGCTTCGGACTTCGTGATTGTGAATCCCTGGTTTTCCTTGATCAGAGAGATGACTTTGTCGGGAGAGTCTGTCTTTCGGATGGTCTTCAACACCCATTCATTTGTATGCTTGAAGTTTTGAAGGGTGTCAAAACAGGCGTTTACTTTTTTGCTTTTGATCAGGCCTGGATTACTGTTTCCGTGATCTGTGGTCATGATCACCAGTGTTTCCCCATTGCTTTCAGCAAAACGTAGTGCTGTTGCAATGGCTTCATCAAAAGCGATTTGATCATAAACCAGTGCGCCGACGTCATTCCCATGGGCTGCCCAATCTACTTTTCCACCTTCAACTTGAAGAACAAAACCGTTGGGGTTGGCACTCAAAACCTCGATTGCCTTGGTCTCCATTTCAGCGAGCGTTGGTGTTTTTCCAGTCAACTCCAAATCAGAAGCCCGATCCAGCGAGTAGGGGAGGGCCCCCTTGGTGAAGACTCCCAATAAAGGTTTTCCTGCCTTTGCGGCATCCATTTCAGCCTTTGTCCGGGCTACCTGATAACCGCTCTTTGCAAAATCACCAAACAGATCACGCTTGTCTTTGCGTGCCTCTGCACTAAAGAACTCTGTGCCGCCCCCCATCATGACATCGAATTTTTTGTCAAAATACAATGCCGCGATGCTTGCTTCACTACCGCGATTCTTCACATTGACACAGAACCCCGCAGGAGTGGCATGGGTAATCGTGACAGTTGTGACGCAGCCAGTGGCTTTGCCGCCATCCTTGAACTTCTGAAGGATTGTCTTGGGCATTCGACCATCAGGAGTCACATTAAGAGCCCCATTTTTGACACGGATGCCACATCCCCAGGCCGAGCTTCCTGCCGCAGAATCCGTGACCAAAGCGTCCGCTGAGGCGGTATCCACAAGAGCGTGAGTTCCTTTTCCTTGACGATAGAGATTAAGCCAGACGCTTGGATGGCCATATTTTCTCTGCAAAAGAAGGTCTGCCATGGTCAGGGTGCCGAGGCTCATGCCGTCGCTCACCAAAAAAATGATGTTTTTTGCCAGTTTTTTTGAAGTTGGGGCAGCTATTGTGTTTTGGGCTCTTGCTGGGATTCCCAGTGAAGTTGAGACGGCAGCCAGCAAGCCCAAATTTAGAAAATTTCTTCTCTTCATCAAACTATAATCCTGTTTTCTAGACGAAATGTCACATAAAAGGTGTCACTCTCAACACGTGAGTGCAACCTTTGATTACAAAAAATTCATATTTTATTTTTCTTCGCGATGAAGATAAGCAATGCAACTGAAGAAAAATTGCTGTCTATGTTTTCTTTTTCCAACTTGCTGATGGCCAGGAGACGCAATGAAAAACCTTTTTAGTGGTTATCAGCTTGTCTTTTTAGGGCTGATGCCTCATTCTCAACCCATCATATGGCCGAGATAGCACAATTCGTACAACATGGTGCCTTGACAATCACTCCCAAAATTTTGAAGGGAGTTTACAAGAATTTGTCTTTCCTCAAATTGAAGTTTGCCAATCTCGATGATCCAAAATATCCGCATTTGGGCGATCAACTGGAGTTTATATCCAATGTGATTGAGGATTTTTCTGAGGGCATTGAAGAGGATCTGACTTATTCGGTTATTGCGAGATGCACTTTTGCACTCGTTTATGCCAATCGCCAGACGGACTTGATTCCTGACTCGATTCCAGAGTTTGGACATGCCGACGATTCTGGTGTGGTGCGATATGTTCTCATGAGCGATGAGAGAGCTTTGAGCGCATATGCAGCCCGCCATAAGCTTAAATTTGACAAGGCTCTTTTAAATCCCTGAGCTGGGGGCTTTTTGATCAGCGCTACTTGTTTTCTCCCTTAACGGGAACTTAAGGTTGTGGGATGGAGCAAGAGCATTGTATTGTTTTGCTTTACACTGCCCACAAGTCCTGATGGTGTCAAAAACAGGGTAATATTGATTGTATTACCGTCAAAGACAACTCCGTTTGCTCCATCTTTGACTGCTATGTTGGTTCCAGATGGGGAGAGCATTAGAATATTTCCATTAAGGATTTTTCCCCGCATTGTTCTTGATGTGCTTGGTTTGTCCAGACGGGAGAGAATGCAACTAGCAGCGGCGTTACTTCCAAAATCCCCGATATGAAGACGAAGCCCCGTCATGCCACTCCCGTTTCTGGCACACATAAAACCTTCAAAATCAGAGCCAGATTTTAGGATTCCTGCGGGTTGCTGAGCCAGTGCCTTGTCCAGCTGTAACACTGCCGCAGCAGCATTGGCTGGGAAGTATGAGACGTTTTGATTGACACCTATGTTTGACTCGATCTTTCGGGCCTCTTCAACGGAAACTTCTTCAAATCTCAATTGCCACTGCCCATTAAAGGAAAGTCCTTCGCTTTCAAGTTGTGGATACCAGGCCAGTTGCTCGCGTTTTGCAAAGGGGCTTTTGCTTTTCTCTTGATTGGCTTCTGCAACGTAATCCGCAGCATCACTAACCAATTGAAGAGGTTTGCCGTTCGACTTATACCAATTCAATTCCAGACTGCCACGAAAATGACGCTTCCACCGCCGATTGGGTTGAACTAGGGTTGCCTCAACAAAGGCGCCCTTGGGGGCTTGGCGATCAAAAATAAGCAGGTATTTCTCATTCCATGTTTGATCGGGTAGTGTGGCAGTGACACGATAACAGGTGCCTTTTCGTGTTGCTGCGAGCCATCTGTTTTCAAAATCCAACACGCTAGCAATCACTGCTTCCTTTCCTGAATCAGCAACGCGTGTCAGCGAGTAACTCCAATTATCGTTCTTTGCAAACAACGTATCGTTATTTAGAACGAAATGAATGGTCCATCCTTCCTGATACCCCAAAAAAGGTCCGCAATCTCTGATCGCATCTTCGGGTTGTGTGGATAAATCAACAGAGAATATGCTCTTCATCCCATCAAAGGCAAAATTACCGCGGAAATTTCGAGCTTCAGCCCATGCTCCATCGTTTCTAAGCAACCCTGAAATGACTTTGTGATCCTTATTCAGATCCGTGATTTCCAGATAAATTGGGACTGACTGACCAAATTTGTTTGTGGCCGCTCCCCGAAAGAGAGCTCCTTTTTGAATCTTTCCGATGCAGTCGTCTTGATATCGCTCAAGAGCAATCTGAATCTCCTCGGCCAATTTGGTTTTTGCCTGTTCAAGTTTTGCCAAAGTTTGGACGGCAGCATTGGTGATGGAAGCGAATTTTACCAAGTCTTCCTGGCGTTCACAGCGAATGGTCAGACCTTTAAACTCGCCGATGGAAAGCCCAAGATTGGAATTTGTGATCGGCGTGTCTTGAATGGTGTATTGGGTTTCAGTACCTTCGTGTCTTTCCTCCACCACACCGGTTGCAGAATAAACAAACCCTGACGGAGCAGTTTGAACGAGAAAAATGGCATTGTCCAAGCTGGGAATGGTTACAATTCCAGCCATCTCTTTAAGTCTCTGCGCGTTCTTGTCATTTAGAATGCTCGCGATTTGCTGGAAAACGGAGGGCAGGGGATAATTGGTTTTGGCATACAACGGTTCCATCAACTCAATTTTGGCGTTGAACTCATATTGTTTGCTATCTTTACTGGCGCTGGCTTTGTTCTTGAGCTTAACACTGACCACCTTCTGACTTTGTTTTGTGAGGTGTTGTTGAACTTGTTCAACAACAATATCCTTCTCAGTCTTTTTGGAACCCGACTTGCAGAACTTGTTGAAAGCAAGAATCCCGACAATTAGCAGCACGACAGCGATTGCTCCGACAATGACGCCAAGACCTGTGTGAGGTTCAGAAGTTTTGGGAGCCTTAATGGGTGCGGGAGAAGACTCCTGTGTTTTGTCCTGTTGGTTGCCAGATGTCGGCGCTTTATCTGCATTTATTTCTTCGATTGTTAAGTCAATGTTTTTAGGAACATCTGATGTGCTGGATGGCACCTTGGCAGAAACCACCTCCGTCTTTGACTTAGCCACAACCAGTGGTTTTTCGGTGGCCGGAGGAACCGGGGAAACTGCCTCTTCTGCCTTAGCCTCATCTGACGTCGCATCCTCTTCCAGATTAATCTGGTCAATCGGCGGCATCGGCGCGACTGGTGGTGTGGACCCTGCCTGCGAGGCTGGAGAAACCGGAGAAACAGGATTAATCATAACATGAGCCGGGGATTGAATTGCATCTGAAACTGGAGGGGAAACAACAAGGGAATCAGCTTCTTTCTGTGTTGGCAAAACAGTCTGGACCGGAGATTTGTCACGACAGAAAAACTGAAATAAGCTGATTCCTGAGCCTATAAACATGAAAACGCATGTCAAATAAAAGCCGCTCTGATACTTCAAAACCAAAAGCCCCTGGGCTTCCTTCAAAAAATCAGCATCCATCTTCGCTCTGGCCAAAAACAACATGGCAAGCCCAACAGCTCCCAAAAGCCCTGGTACCAGCTTTGACTGCTTCCAAACAGCCAGACCAGCACCTCCAGCCAAAAGACAAAACACCAATGCCAGAGCAATCTGTTTGTTTCCTTGGACTTTGTGGATTTCCTTATCACCTGAAATCGGATTCACATCACTGAAATCCTTGCCGATAGCCAGTTGGAAGCCCGAGATCGAAACCGTGCCCTCATGCGGATTGCTATTGCACGACACCATGACAAACGGAAGGAAGAAACAAAGGATCGCGAAGAGAAACGGCAACGATCTAAACCAACGCGCAGTTCTTTTGCCAAGAAGGAAGCCTGCTGCACCTTTCTTCTCGACAGGGGACAGGGCCAGCTCCACCTGAAAAGAGGCGATAGCTTCCCCATACGTTGACCAAACAGATGAAGTCGTTTTTCGCAACGGAGTGCCATCACGCAACACCCCTGCCGAACGCAACTTCACCAACGTACTAAGTGGAAACGGTCCAGTCTCACGCCCTGCATTGTCCTTATAAAAAAAATGATCCATAAACTAGCAACAAATGATCACGACAAAATCTCGCTTCCCACTACTCATCCAACCAATGCGATTGACATAATCAATGCAGCCTTTTACTCACAATTTTTATTACGCTGACAGATCCAGCAAATGGAGTTTACCCATCGGCAGAATCACAAACCACGGCTTAGAATAACAAAATCCAACCAATTTGCCATCCCAAGATAAAAACCATAAACACACACTCCCCCCCAAATCTAGCGTTCCTGTTCTGAGTTCCCTGAACTAATTGCCGTGTGACGTAGCCGCCACTACTCTACCAACCAAAACAGAACACGGTGAAAACAAGCAACAATCTGAAGTTGAGCCATCTTACATGTCAATTAAAATGAAGCACTTCCGTTTATGAACTTTCGAGAAAACCACAAAAGTCTAACGAGCAAGCCGATTCTTTAACCACGGCAACGCTCCCCAGGCAACCCCCAAGACAAGCCCGACTCCATGCGTCCAATTTGCCACATTTTCCCCGGCAAAACAGAAGAAAAAGAAACAGAACAACATCAGAATCGTTGACAACGGATCCATATAATACCCCGAAGCCGGATCACACTTCCCCCGAATCCAAATATACCCAAAAAGCCCATACACAACCCCAGACATTCCCCCAAAGCGCGGTCCGTTGATCAAATACTGGCCAAGATTAGAAAACGTCGCAAAAATCAACACCTGCACCACCAGCTTGAACGCCCCCTCACGATATTCAATTCGTGATCCTAAATCAATTAACCACAACATATTAAACAAAAGGTGGGTAATCCCAAAATGAATAAAAATAGGCGTTACCAGCCGCCACACCTCTCCGTGATGGACCTCAGGAAGATTTCGAGCCATCGACTCACTAATCCGAAATACATCCAAGTTGGCAGCCGAACCATTGAACTTCGAATAAAACGCAGATAATACACAAAGAGCCAACAAAGTGGCAGTTGCAAACCCCATTCCCCCCTGGTCCCAAATCGTCTCACGCGAATGATACTTCTTCTCAAAATCCTTCTGGTCGCGTTCCTCCCGATCCAGCAACTCCAGCGCCTTCCCCTTCGATTGATTGTACTTTGGATCATTCGGACTTGCAGAAAACTGATCCAGCAACACCTTGCTCGACGCGATTTGATCCTCGGAATACACCCAGACAGCCCACGATCCATCCGTCTCGGATTCAACCTGATTCTTGATGTCGAGCCCTGCCAGAAAATCGCCGAACCTCTTGGCGTAGGCTTCCGTCTTAAGATGTCCAATCAGCCGCATAAAAACAACTTCTATAAACATGGCTGATTACGCAGGGATTAACAGCAAAAAACCTCAAAATGGAAAAATAACAACCAAAACCACATAAAACCGAAAAAAACAGCAAAAAGAGAACAACCTTGAACAAACAAAAATTACCAACACTTCTATTGTAAACTTACATCGTAAAAGCCACCGATTTTAGAGGTAAACAATCAAACTTTTACGAATCCACTTGCCAAGCCAAAGAATTTTGGCAAACTTAATCCTGTCGTGACGCTTGCAGGAAGATTTGATTGATCTGTGCTATAATAAAAGCCAGACATCAACAGGTGCAAAGCCTGTATAAATCACCTGTTATACGTGCGGAATTCAGGGAAGATAACCTGAAAATAGGTTGCATCCATAGCTCAATTGGATAGAGCATCTGACTACGGATCAGAAGGTTTAAGGTTCAACTCCTTATGGATGCACCATTCTTAACTTCTTAATTTTAAGGCACTTCCAGATAACTCAAACATGGTTTATTGAGGAGAAAATACCTCAAAAATGCCGATGTGTTACGGTTTGTGTTACGGGTCGCGATCATTTCTGATCGTTTTGCAACATCTAGAAACAACATGAACGCCCGGAAACGTGTGGCTGACGGACATCTCGTCTCCACCGAAATTCCAGGATTTTTTGATAAAATAGATGTTGCATATGGGTTACTTGTTTAAGCGCAAACGATCCAAGTTCTGGTATGCCCGTTGGCAGGCCAATGGGCAGGAGCATATTGTCTCGACCAAATGCCGTGATCGATCTGAGGCGGCAGCCCAGTTGTTGCGTTTGGAAGCCGGTGGATCGGAAGTTGATTTGCTCCTCCATGATTTACACCAGGCTTTGGACAAATTGACGGACGATACCAGAGATAAAAAAATAAATTTTATTATCGATAGTCTTCGCGTTCGAAAAGCCACCAAGCTGGCAATTAATCAGGGATGGAATGTCTGGTGGGCGAGTCCAAAGAAGAAACGAACCCCTAAATCAAAGACATTGAATGGTTACAGCGCCATTTGGAACCGATTTCAGAATTGGTGTTCCCAGCACAATATTTTATTCTTCCACGATTTAACTCGTACAGGTGCAGAAGATTACGCTAAAAACCTTTGGCAATCTTCAATTAGTCCAAGAACTTACAATGCACATATCAAGCAGCTTCAAGCCATGTTTGGTGTTGTTGAGGTTGAGGCTGGATTGACCACCAATATTTGGAAATCCATTCCACGGAAGGATGAGATGCCGGAAGGGCGTCGCAACCTCTCTTTGGAGGAATTAAGGATGGTGTTTTCCAAGGCAGAAGGGAATTGGAAAATCATGCTGGCTGTGGGGATGTTCACCGGGTTGCGTTTGGGGGATGTGGCGAATCTGCGTTGGGCTGACACGCTTGTCAAACCGGGTTTTTTGGTCGTCATGCCTATGAAAACATCTCGGAAAAAGAAGGTGGTTGAGATTCCCATTCACGAGGCACTAGCAAAAATTCTTGTTCCGCTACGGACACAAAACCCATCTGCGGAATTTATTTTTCCCCAGCAACAGAAACTCTATTTAAAAGGAGCCTGCGAATTGACGAAACATTTCAAAACCATTTTTGAATCCTGTGGAATAAAGACAACTCAGGAGGCAGCATCGGAACGTCGCCGTGCCATTGTTAGGGTTGGATTTCATAGTCTACGGCACAGCTTTGTCTCGCTGAGTGGAAAATCAGGAACATCTCTGCCAGTGATTCAAGGCATTGTAGGGCATGGTTCCCCGGCGATGACTGAAATATATATGCATTTGGATGAAGGACAAAAACTATTAGCCACAGCCCACTTTCCAAACATTTTGAACGGATTGGCTGATATGCCACTCTCTGACGGAAGAGCTCAGAACTCTGATAAAATTGGAGTTGATGAAAAAGACAACCGAAATGGTCTTGTTAACCCTCCTAAAGCAGGATGAAACAGTGACTGCCGACCAAATGGAACGAGCAGTAGCTGTTCTGCGAAACGAAACAACTGCGTATGAAGGGCTTCTGCGACAATCCAAAGTTGCTGGGCTGCTGAATGTGAATCGAGCGACAGTATGGCGTATGGTCAAAGAGGGTTGCCTCCATCCCATTGAATTGCGGCCTGGATTGTGGCGTTACCCAGTTCAAGAGATAATGAGCTTGGTAAATTCACGAAAGACGACTACCTCGCAGACAACTAAGAAATAATCGTTTTTGGAACTGTGCTTTTTGGATTGGAATTTTCTGATGATTGGCTTTCTTTTCCTAAATGACAGAAAAGCGTCAATCGTATCCATTTCATCCAGCGGCAGATGTGTTTCCATTGTTATCGGCAGTGGAATTGAAACAATTGGCTGATGACATTGCGAAACGAGGATTGATGCACCCAATTCTTGTTTTTGAAGGGAAAATCTTGGATGGACGTAATCGGTATAAGGCATGCCAAATCGCCAAAGTTGAGCCAACATACCAAATTCTTGATTTGAAACAAGTTGGTCCCAGTGCCATTGAATTTGTAGTAAGCCAAAACCTTCGTAGGCGTCAAATGAATCCCAGCCAGACAGCTATGGCTGCGGCAGTAGCCATGCCAACTTGGATTGCCGAAGGAAAGAAACGCAGCATTAGTAATTTGCGACGCGGTAAAAATAATCCCGAAAAGATACCAATATCCTCTCGGGGAGCTTCTGCTAGTCGACTATCCAAAATATTTGGGGTTTCGTCGCGTTATATCACTGCGGCAGTGAAACTAAATCGCCATGCCAAAGATTTGGCGAAACGTGTGTTTGAAGGAGAGTTGCCCATCACTGGCGCCTTGCGGATATGCAGAGAACAAGATTTAGCTCAAAGACGTCAAAAAGAACGTGCCGCACTGAAAAACAAGAAGGTGTCAATTCAGGTTCACCAACAAGATATCCAACAATTGACCCGAAATATAAAATTGCCGCCTATTGACCTGATTATAACAGACCCTCCATTTGCATCTGAAACTCTGCCTCTATGGGAAAACTTGGGGCAGCTTGCCGGTCAAGTGCTCAAACCCGGAGGATACTTGGCAGTCATGAGCGGGATTCAATTTTTGCCAAATGTAATCAACGCCCTACAAGTCTCAGGATTGGCCTATTACTGGACGATTTGTGTTCATCTGACAGGGGCCAATGGACGAAGACATGGCTTGCGGTTAATTAACGCATGGCGACCTATTTTTGTCTTTTACAAGCCACCATTTCAGGTTCCAGCCCGGCAAGTGCTGGATCATTTTGCTGGTTGTCTTCCATCTGTGAAAAATCACAAATGGGAACAAACCGCAGATGTGTTTGGGGAAATTGTAAAAGATTTTACATGTGCTGGTGAATGGGTGTTGGACCCATTTGTTGGTTCTGGTGCGGTGCTTGAAGCGTGCCAAAAACTTAAACGAAACGGGATTGGCAGTGACGTTGACCCTGCGACTGTGGCGATGTCAAAAAAACGAATGGGGTTGTAATCAAGTCACTGTGTTTTTTATGGAGGCCTATAATTCTGTGCCCACTGTGACTTGTGAGAGATTTTACAAGGACGGTATAGGGCATGGATTAAAGCATCGTAGGTTATTGCCGGTTAATTACCGTATTGCGGAGTGTGTGGAGTGTTGACAACAATGCTTGTGATAACGGGCATTTGGACGATATCAACTTCGTGTTGAGAAACTTCTGTTATTGTTGACACTTCGCAACGAATGAGGCAACCCGGCAAGCTTTGGAGTCTATGCCCATAAAATGTAACAACGAGTCCTGCCCAACGACACACGACTTGTTCTTGCGTGTTGCTTTTGCTCCACTCAGCCGATTGCAATAGTGGTGTTGGTAACGCGATGATGTGATTGGAAAAATGTAATTCGACACCAAAACTTGGAGTTTTGCTGTAAATAACTGATCCCTCTAATATGGACACATTCATTCAACAATTTTATCAGCGTTCCAGCGCCAGAGTGTCCGGTTGAATGTTGATTTCTTGTGTCTCCTGCTTCTGGATTGTTTCTTTGTTTTGTTGGTGTAACAGACGTTCCCATAGTAATCGTTGTTGCAATTGTTCTGGCAACATCTGAGAAACAAATTCAGAGGCGGTTTCACGGTCCCCTGTGTTACGACGCAAGCAGTCGCGAACGAAATCTTTATCATCCACAAAGATACGCAAGTCTTCTTTTGCGCGACTAGAAGCAACATAGAAGCCCCTTCGGTCGATGCCTGCATAGCTCGACTGGTCATAAGAGACAGCCACACGGTCACAAGTTAGCCCCTGAGATGCGTATGATGTGACAGCCCAGCCGTAAGTAAATTGCGTGTAGTCTCTTCCAATTTGTTTTCCATTGCTGAGTTGAATGGTGTCCGCCGTGAAACCTGTAACAGTTACAAGGTCGCCGTTTGTGTAACCATGGGTTTTGTCGTTTTGTTGAAGCAACAACCTGTCGCCAATACGTAACTCAATTTCTCGGGGTCTGTGGACAGTCCAACTGGCTTTTGTTGAGAGTTGTTTGAGGTCCACAAGTTGTTCTTTGTCTTGATCGTCAATCAGCACTAATGCCTCACCTTGAATTCTCTTTATTTCCATTCGTTTTTGGCGAAGATTTAAGCCTCGTCTCTCAATGATCTCCATTCCAACACTGTAACAACGAGCTTGCTTTCGTTGTGCATTTGTGAAGTCGATTCTTTCGCTGACCATAACTTTCTTTTTTTCATGCCCAAGGTGTCCGGTGGAAACCAATTGGTTTCTGATTGCGTTGGTAACATGATCGATTTCTGCCCATGTCGGCGCAACTGTCAGCATATCTTTCCCCTCGTTCAATCCACTGGCAACCCATTGTGCCAAGGCTTGCCGCCTTTCGTCACTGGGGAGTTCTGTGATTTTGTCAGAATGATCGAGCAAATCCCAGGCGTCAAGTGACTGATGATTACTTAGTCTATTGACTGCCAGCTTATAGAGTTCATCCTTTTGTCTCTGTATGGTTTTGATGCGAGCTAAGTCGCAACCTGAATGTCCTTCCAGTAACCGCAGCATGTCGCCTGCACAAACCGCTCCATGCTGTTTGGTGTCACCACTGAGGATTAGGCGACCGTGGGCAGCTTCGACCATCCTCACAAGTCTCGAAAAATCCAATGTGCCAACCTGACCAGCTTCATCCAGAATGACGACGGCGCCTGCTGGTAACACGCCACGTTCCAGTATGGAGGCAAGCGTGCGACTCTCAGATAAACCAATATTTTTAAGCTCAATTACCTGTTTTGCCTGAGGTGCGCATCCGATAACGACATGGCCAGCCAAATGAAGACCAGCAATCAAATCCCGTAAGCTCGTTGATTTACCGGTACCTGCCTTGCCTAGTAAGAGTGTTACTCTGTCTCTGCTGGATAGTAGCAAATCGACTGCTTGTTTTTGCTCTTGGCTAAGAATTGGATCACGTGGGCGTGTCTCGCGAACAATAGCAGGTAGCAAAGGCAAGACACACCCAACACCTTCTCTGGCAAATGAGAGCACATACTGTTCCGCTTCCAGAAGTGCCTTCGTTGTTAATTTACGTGTCCCAAGGGTGTTTGGGATACCAAAAATGAGGCAATGTTTTGGGGCATTCATTTCTTCTTGTAATGCTGACAAATCCACTCTACCTCTGGCAACAGCCAAGGCCTCTGTTAATACCTGGTGGTCTGCAACAACAGAGGCCCTCTCTGTCAGGTGTTGGATGGCCAATGTCAGAGCTTGTTCGGGTGTGAGTGGTCGCTCTTGTTTTGACTGGGATGTTCGTGCTTGTTGTACTAACTGTTGCAATTGTAGGAATGCTTCTTCACCCATCTCATTACGCCACCGTTGTTGTAACTCATCCATTGAAACTTCTCGTTTTGGATCGCGCACTTGGTGCGCTATAACCGCCCTCACTGCTGCATGGCCTTTTTCGTCAGAGGTGCCGATAAGTTCCGCAACGGCTTCGTCGATTTTCTTTTTCCCTTTTGAAAAAGTGTCAATAAGTTGCTGGGGAATGCCCAGAATTTCAAATCCGTCCTTAGTTTGCTCGATTTCATATCCCAACTTGCGTGCTCCTGATGCCAGCTTTCCAGTGAAAATTTCTGAAATCAACTTTTGGCGATCAAAAATTCCAGTGCTTTGGAGGGCTTTCCATCCATGTTTCTTTGTATTTGTTAAATTGAAAATTGTCACATGCCCGTGGAGCGCTGGATCAAGTGCTCTGGAAAGCCTGTGAATAAAACGAGCATCAACAAGATTGCCTGTCAGTTCATCATCATTACCACCTATTTCACGGACACGAGCTGCCGCAAATTTGGATACCTCGATCATTGTTTTATCAATTGAGTCTTTGAACAACTCTTCCAACCGTTCATCTCGTCCAATGACTGTCGCGATACTGAACGATTTAGGAGCAGAAAACACGGAACCTAAATATAAACGCCGATTATCTTTTTCCCTCTGTAGCAAAGTTTGCCCTGTTTGAGGATTTCGCCCTTCAATCACGCGACGAAAGTCTTCCTGACACACCACTCCATTGAGGCCCAGTTCCTTTGCTCCCGGTCCCCAGATGCCCATTTCTTTTCCCCCCTCTGATAGGTAATTAACAGTTCTATCTGCAACCATCATGTCAGCAAAATACTCAATGGCATGAGGTGCATTTTTTTGCCACTGTCCCGGGTGAAATGCGCTCATGTAAATAATTTTATCAGCAACTTTGTGTCCGGGATAATGCGTGGCAGAAATGCAAGTAGACTAGAAAGATGAATGAGAATCTAACCCTAGAAGATATTAACTGGCTAATTGACAATAACAAAATTGTTCTTCAATTCAACAGCTCAGAGAAACGTTTTGTTGTTGGACTTCCATTTGCTGTCGAATACGCAGATGGAAACTGGTGGCTGTGTTGTCAACAGGGTAAATTCCAACTCATAACAGATGCTAAGGCACTCTTTTCTCGTGGAGTTGATGGGCAACACTGGGTTTCCATTCTTGATTTTTATCGAGGATTTCAAAAATTTCGTGAAGATAAAATCACGGACCAACCGATGCCAATTTCCATAGCACCAAGAGACGCTGAATGGCTATTAGGTTTTGTTCGTCAGTGTCTCGTAGTGGGAGTGGAAGTTAGTACAGTAACTGTTGGGCCTGTTGAGAATCGTGCTGAAATAGAAAACAAGTCGAGCTGTCCTCGCGCACGAATTAAGACGCGAAGACGGAATTTTTCCCGGCGGCAATTTCCATATCAGCGTTAAACTAAAATAGTTATAAGAAACAAGGCATAGAAAACACCGCTTCCTATGAAAGCAGCGATTACAAGCGCTTTCATATCAATCGCATAATTCTTACGTAGACGTTCATAAAATTTTAGCGCTCCTAACAATTCTTGTGCTTGGCGAAGGCTTTCTGTCAGTGCTTCGTAATCATTTTTTGCCATCGACCTGGCTTCCAAGGTAGGGGGATTTTGAATGACTTTGTTTTCTATGACAGCGATATGTAATGATAATTCTCTAACGACGGTTTTAAGTTGGGAAACTGAATTTGAAAATCCGAACAATGGCGCTACGGCAGGAAACAGTGGATCTTCGTCTTGTACACCATAATCGACTTGCCACCGATAGAGTGCATCTGGCTTCTTTTCACCACTACGAAAATTATTTGAGATCATATCTAATTATTTTTCTGGTTTTTCCGTTTCCAAGCTCTACAACAATAATCTTTTATTATCGCAGTCGACATTGTTTCGATTCGAGGTACAACCGTTGCTGGGAGCAAAGTTTGAGCAAGCAGATTAAGTTGTGTTAACAACATATTAAGATGATTGGTAGCTTGTTGTGCCTGCACCGTCTGACGGAAGGCTGATACAGGCTCAGTCGAATGTAAATGCCAGTACCGCCCAATAAATTGGGCTAGTGTTAATCTGTCTGTGTTCATTAGACGCTGCAAAGAATCATCAATTTTTGGAATCGTTATTTCTTTTGCACCCGCAGCTTTTAAAAATTGGCCTGTTGATGAATTGTCAAATGAACTGAAATCAGAACCTCTGAATTGATTTTTGACAATAATATACGATGCCGTTGTTTTTATTGCCATTACAGTTCGGCGGGCTTCATCCCACGATGCAGCGTCATTCGCGACAATAGGGACCATGATGACCAGACGTCCATATACCGATTCCAACGATGGAGCGAAGTCCACCGAAGAAAACAGAAGATGTACTTCGGTAGATATGTTTGCTGGTGTATCTGTGAGAGTAATTTCGTTTTCCAAAATCTTCCCGATTAACATTTCAATACCGTCGGCAGGTTTTATATTGTGTCGCCCCGCGAAGGGCAGAAGCTTGCTAAGACTTTGATTGTCATCGCAATCTAGCAAAGAATAAGAGATAAGTTGGCAATCAAGCCAATCGGCTATGATTGATGTTGTCAAAGTTTTCCCCACACCCCCCTTACCATTTATTACTGCAATAATGACTCGCTCAATTTCGTTTTTGTTCATAGGAGATCTTATTGTTTGAATTCTGCTGTTCTTTTAGTTTCGGCTGTCTTTGGTGATTGCCCATCCTCTTCCTGCATTCTTTTAAGTAGTGCCTCCGCGTCCGTCGCGTTTTTTGTTGGTGTTATTGCCGATGGGGCATTTGTGTTTTGTGTATGCGTTACTTTCAGTGTCGATTTTTTGCGCTTTGTAGGATCCTCACGAAGCACTCTTTGCACTGTGGATGCAGAGATCTTGCAACCTGCCTGCGTGAGTTCTGATGCAATGGTTGCCGCCGAAACGTCACTATTGAGGTTTTTTAAATCGGTAATACGCTCACGCAACCGCGATGCCAGGCTGTTGCGTCTGCCGCTTTGTAACTGACCGAGTTCCTGTTTTCTCAGTACAGTATTGACTGCGGTATCAATGTTATTTGGTTCTGATTCTGAGTTTTTCATAGATTTGCACTGACCCAATTGTAGCCGGTATACATCGTCCGGTTCGAAAATCTTTGCGTGTGACATGAATATTTTGTGATTTACAGATTGCGGACTTCCTTGTGTGGATGGTGTATTACCTGAAAAATGTAGTTTTTTTGATTTCAAAGTCGTCCGTGCATGTCGTTTTGTTTGTTTCCAAAACAGAAACACGACGGAGAAATATCTGATCAAATTGCCATGTGACTGCCCTCAACAAAGCCCCGGGCTACGAATCCACTACGGACTTTGGAATTCAAATTGGCTAAATCGGAAAGAAGCACGATGAACTTAGCCAACGACAATCTTCCTTGCATCGGCACCATCACAGCACCGTATGATGGCCACGAACAGTGTAACACCTTTATCCAACGGTACGGCTGTCATTTTGCGCTATAACCCATCCGCCCGAAGTCTCATCTGGTTCCAATAGCAATTGTTTTGCAAAAACGACACAAGTCGCTTTCAAGCGACGAGATTTTGTATAAGTCGAGAGGGGGTAAAACGGGGCGAGCGCAGTATGAAGGAGCTAACGTGTTTCGACGAGCGCTGTATGCAAAAAACGTCTTGCACCTGGAAGTCGCTGTCACGCATTCCTGTGCTATGCCTGGTGTGTAACCATAACGCAACAATCATTGATCCTACCCGTGAAAAAATGTCTAGAGCATTTTGATGTGCCCATCCAAACGGAATTTATCCTTGCACTATTCCAGAAATTGCGCCGATGGACAGCCTGCTAGACTTGTTGTTTGCACTCGCTTTATTCTCAATTTAAGGTAAGAAAAATCCAATAAACTGGATAAATTAATCAGTCCTTTTACCCTGCAAGCCGAGTGTGGTTCATTACGGATAGAGGTGCGTAATCAATCCAGAGGATAAGAGTCAACTTTTCTATTCCAACAGGTCATTCACCTCCTTGGCCTTTTTGAATTGAGCTGGATTTTTACCAGCGGCCAAGGCTTTGAAGTGGGCTTTGCCGCAGAGAAATTTTGCTTTTTCTTTATTTCGAAGGTCATCAATAAAAAGGCTCGATTTAGTCTCAACGACGAAATAGAGGCGTTCGGTTCCATCTTTTTCAACTAGCACGGCCCAGTCGGGATTATATGTGCCAAGCGGAGTCGGGACTTTGAACCAGGCGGGGAGCTTCGCGTAAACTTTGATGGCCTCATTTTTCTCCATTTGTTCCGCAAACGAACGCTCTGTATCAGATTGGTAGATGACTTGTTCATAAACGGATTTTTTCACGTCGATCATGCTTTTCAGGTAACCGGTCAATTCCTCGGTTTGGAATAGTTCCTGGGCGTAATAGACATCATCGCCCAGACGCTGGTAACGGATACCATCTACGATGGCGAGACGCTTTGCATGTGTGATTGCCTCTGTAGTCAGTTCGATGAATTGTTGAGGGTTGCGCTTGAAATCGTCCAAGCGTCCGCTCTCGACCAGTATCCTATGAATGCTGTGGCGGGTAAGCTGAGTTTTATCCTGCAAATCGGTCAATAAATCCGGCAGTTCAATGTCGCCTTCGTCCAATAGAACGGGCGCGGAAGTTGTCTTTTCTATGGCTTCCACACCGGCGCGTCCAATTGCCACGTCGGCCTTGCGCCATTGAAGACGGGTTTTGGCAATGAGCGGTGCATCCTTTATGGCTTTGACACACGCCGCAATCAGGGCTTCGTTATCGAAGTGAACCCGATAGGTTGTCTTATGTTTGATGCGATCCCACAACTGCTTGAATTCCGCGCTTTCCAGGACTGCCTGACGGGATTTCACTTGTTTGCGTTCGTCGGCATTCTTGATTTCCAGCCGACCGGCCAGCTTGCGGAGGATTTCCTTGATTTGGGGGGTCTGCGCCGCAAACGTTTCGGGAACGGAGAATGTTCCGTCTTGGAGCGCCTTTTTCAACGCATCTTGAACCTTTCCTTTTGCGTCAAGATAACCAGCTTCCCGCAGATGTGTCCAAAGCGCCTTGGATTGCTCCATGCCCAGCAATGAGTTTTTTCCGTCGGGTGCGGTAACGGTGATTGTGGCAAATTGGTGGTGCTCGACAATGCCAAAGCGAATGCCTGTGTCGTCTTCGATTTCCTTTTGGAGACGATCCGCAAAGTTTTGGTAACTTTCGGTGGCGATGACGGTAAGGGTATTGACATCAAAGCCACGCAAGCGCTCGCCATTCTGGTTAACGCACAGTCGAAGCCCGCGCCCGATGGTTTGTCGGCGCTCGCGCTCGGTCCCCATATCACGCAGAGCACAAATTTGAAAAACGTTGGGATTGTCCCAGCCTTCGCGCAAGGCAGAATGGGAGAAAATGAACTTCAACTTGCTTTCAAAGCTCAGAAGCTTCTCCTTGTCCCGCATGATCAGGCTGTAAGTGTCATTGTCGTTTTTAGTGTCGCCGCGAGTGTCGCGCACAACTTCCACTGTTTTGGTTCCGACTTTTTTCTTATCAATCGAAAAGTAACCATTGTGAACCTCGTTGGCATTGCTTGTAACGTCTACTTCCTTGAACAGACTTGCAAAATCGGGATGTCTGGCAAGGCGCTTGTACTCCTCCTCAAAAATCAGTGCGTAGTCCCCTTTGATTGCATTGCCCTCGGCATCGTATTTGCGGTAATGCTCCACCGCATCAATAAAGAAAAGGCTCAGAACTTTGATTCCCAATGGGGCGAGTCGTTTTTCTTTTTCCAGATGCTCCTTGATGGTGCGGTGAATCATCTGGCGCTGAATGGTCAGTGGCTCAACGTCTTCATGCGCTTCTCCAAGCCGAAGAAACCGTTCACCACCTGGATAGCGCAATTCCATGAATTCGTCTCCTTTGGCCACACGAATCTCCCCAATCCGGCAATTTTGGTAGATTTCCCGGCCCGTCACCTGATCCAACATGTCGCCGTCTTGGACAACCACTTCGGCACGTTCCACCCCGTTCTTCGTTTGCATGTCGAGCTGAACCTTGGCGGAAATGATGTTTCGCTTGTTGTTGACACTGATCAATCGCACGAATGGTTTGTTATACCCACCTTCCACGGAGGCAGAGGCAACTTCGATCTGTTTGACAAGCTTCCGTTCGTAGGCGTCCACAGCATCCAACCGAAACACCATGTGATGCTTTTCAATATGCGTGGCAGAATAACGCAGTGTGCAGAGTGGGTTCATGGCATTAAGCGCCTCTTTACCACGCCCTTCGAGACCCCCGTCCACACTTTGAGGTTCATCAACAATCAGGATGGGGCGGGTTGCCTTGATGAGATCAATGGGCTTTTCGCCACCGGTCTTCTCGCTGTCCTTATAGAGATTATTGACATCCTTCTTGTTGATGGCTCCGGCAGTCACCACCATGATCTGAATGTTCGGGCTGGTGGCAAAATTACGCACCTGGCCGAGCTTGCTCGAATCATACAGAAAGTATTCAAACGGCGTGTTGGCATAAAGCGAGCGAAAATGCTCTTCCATGATTTGCAGGGATTTATAAACCCCTTCCTTAATTGCCACAGAAGGAACTACGATGACGAACTTGGTAAAACCATAGCGTTTGTTCAGTTCAAAAAGGGTGCGCAGGTAAACGTAGGTCTTTCCCGTGCCGGTTTCCATTTCAACCGTAAAATCACCAGACGCAAGACTTGGGCTTGGAGCCAGGCCATTGCGGAGTTGTACATCATTAAGATTCTTTAAAATCTCGTCGTCCAGCAAGGTAAGCCGGTTGCCAATGCCCAGATCGTTTTGGGCAAACACCATGTGCGCCTGCGCGTCGGTGGCATCGCGGGTCACGGTGAATTCCGTGCGGCAGGTCTCCTGACCGCGAAAAAGATCACAGACGGCTTCAATGGCTTGGAGTTGGTAATCGAGATTAGGCTCGAAATGAAATTTCATGGGTTAAGACTTCCAGAGCGGGTGTTCCCGCCAGTTGACGGGTAAACCCATTGGAGCAAGGGGTATTTCAGGAAACTCGTCAAACAGGTCAAGCAAACGGAGTGTCCATTGATCCGCTGTTGAAACCTTGCCCAACCAATAACGACAGATCGTCAGCATAACGCCCACCCTGTCATTGGGGAATGCAGGGGCGTGCCATTTGGGGAATTTCTTTTCCTGAGGAATCAGTACGGGTGTTCCGAGTTTCCAGTCCCAAAGGCGCGAATGGTGGGCGCACCTATTACGCACCGTATTCAGAGACAGTAACCAAGAGAGCATGACTCGATCTGGTTGGTCTATTGTCGAAGCCACCCGTTTCTGGATTGTATTGATAGAGCCACGGTAAAAGGAGAGCGTGGAACCAAAGTCCATCAGTTCGATAAACATCCAGATTGGAAGTGTTTTGTGTTCATCGCCATATTTCCTAAAGAAATGAATAACAAATTCCTCCGCGCTATTTTGCTCGTAGCCGTGCCGTGTTTGTTCGGTCACTTTTTCACTCCATCTCTCAAAATCCTTCTTTACGGGATCAAAATTGGGAAAGTTCTGACTTTCCTCATAGCCGAACGGTCCGTAAAGGAGGGCAAAATAGTAGGCCAACTGTGTTCTCGCATGTATCTCAATGCTTCCGATGGCATCCAGAAGAAGCATGCGCAAGCGATGGTCGAAATTGTAGCGCCGCCAAACCGTGTCCAACGTGGTACCTGGCTGAAAACGATCCGTGCCAGCGATGCGAAATGGATAGAGATAAGTGCTAAACCTGTAGTAATTAACACCCTCCAAAAGTCGGACGAGTTGTTCCCTCTCAGCGATCAACCCCCTTCCAAGAAGAAGATCGGCCTGCTCTTCAATGCGGATTGCGGGCTTGGCGTATTTCATTGACGTGCTCCCGCTGTATTGGATCGGTACAAAAAAACACCCGCCGAAGTAAGCTGCATCTCCCTTGCGAGAGATGCCTTCCGTGAGGAAGTTAGAAGCCCGGCGGGCCTGCTAAGACAACGTTCCCACATTGTACCCACAATCGTCAAATGGAATTCCGTTTTCAGAGAAGAAAAACAAGCATTTCTGCCAACTATCCGGAAATTCCGGATAGTTGCCCGCCTCTTCGTTAGATCATCGCTTAACTCTTTATAAACTAATGAGTTGCGTCGCATTTTACCCTTTACAGGCTTCTCACGTTTTCCAGACCGTGTTGTTGCAGGATGGCGGTCAGGTTCGTTTTTGCCACGTCGTCGGCAAAGGCGCTGTCACGGAAGACCAGCATGGTTTCTCCGGCGGTTTTGAGTGTCGGCTGCCACGCCACAATCCCAAGGGCCAGAGGCTCGATTTCTTCCTGTGTGATGTGTGCAGCCAGACACGCAATCAACGCGCCTGCCCCGATGCTGTGGACCGTTTTTTCAGCGATGGTTTTGCTTTCCATCGGTACCGTCAGGTCCAGGCCCAGTTTGAGCAGAAGTTCAAAAAGGATATCCGATTCCGTACGGTCGGTTTTTAGGTGATCCACTGATTCGGCCAGGGTTTCTGCCAGATTGGCGCGATCAGGTTCCCAAGCACGAATGTTGCTGGTGGCCAGTTTGAATACGCGGAAGCCAAGGTCGGGTAACTGCGAATCAGCGGCTGTTTTCTTTGGCGCAAGGAGTTCGGGCTGCTCAGTGGCTTCCTTTGCCTTCTTCGCTTCCCACTCTTGTTTGATTTTTTGCCCCGCTCGGCGAAGGCGTTCTTTGGTCAGTTCGGCAATCGTGCGGGGTTTGCCAATAGAATCGCAAAACAAAGCCGCAGACTTCTGATCTTTCTCTTCTAAACTTAAAGGCTCTGGAAGTTGTACTAAAACATAACGGCGATTCCCACCATCATTCCCATTTTGGGCCATCACAGCTTGTCCAAGCGTTCCCGAGCCAGCAAAGAAATCCATAACAATTTCACCACCTTCCGGTAATGTAATAGATTGGATAATTGTCTTGATTAAGCGAGTTGGCTTCACAGTGTCGAAGCCGTGATCGTTTCCCAATAGTTCGTTCAATTCAAATTTACCAGCCTCAGATGTTGAAGACCAATCCGATTCCATAAAGCAGTAGAAAGGATCATGTTCAGCCCCTTCTTCATCTTCAAAATATCTCCTGAATGGAGTTCCATCGCGAAATTCAAGGTAACCATCCGAATAGAGCCTCTTTATCTCATCTTCACCGCCCTGCCATCGCTGCCCTTCGGGGGGCACGTAGCCAGCGATTTCGAAAGACATGGTACTCCTAAAATTTACACCTCGATTGGATTTAAGAATGGTTTGAAGTCGGTATTTTCGTCCGTTGATATTGTGCGGGTAGTTTCGGAGCCCACCAGTGCGGAGAGGTTGAAACTTTCCCATTTGATCAGAGCGCTGGAACATAACAACATATTCAGTTTCACCCTGTGGGCGATATTTGGCTTCACCTATATTGACTGGTTTAACACGAGCCTTCCAAGTGACTACACCAACGGAATTCTCTTCTCCGAAAATCTCGTCACAGAGGCGTAATAAATGCGACAATTCTCGATCATGTATAGATATAAAAATTACCCCATCCTCCCTTAAAAGATTTCGTGCCAGTTTGAGGCGGGGGTACATCATGTTGAGCCAGTCGGTGTGGAAGCGACCGGATGCCTCACTGTTGGATGTAATTTTTTGACCGCCTTCGACTTGGCCGGTGAGTTCGAGGTAGTTTTTGATGTTGTCCTGAAAGTTGTCGGGATAGACGAAGTCCTTGCCGGTGTTGTAGGGCGGGTCGATGTAGATGAGCTTGACCTTTCCAGCGTAGGATTTTTGCAGCAGTTTGAGGACTTCCAGATTATCGCCCTCGATCATGATATTTTGGGTGTTGTCCCAATCGACGCTCTCTTCCGGGCTGGGGCGCAGGGTGCCGGTGGACGGGGTGAGGGCGATCTGGCGTGCGGCGCGTTTGCCGTGCCAGTTGAGACCGTATTTTTCTTCCCGCTCGTCCACTGTACCGCCGAGGAGTTGTTTGAGAGTGTCAAAATCGATCTTCCCTTCGGTAAAGGCCTCTGGAAAAAGGGATTTGAGGGCTTCAACGTTCTCAGCCAGTAAATCGGCTGATTTCGTTTGGGGGTCAGTGGCAGTGAGTGGTTTCATGAAGGTGTCTATGCGAGGTGGAGAAATTGAAGGGCGTTGAAACGATGAAAGTCCGAGTCAAAGGACACAAGACGGGCGTTGGTTGAAAGGGCCAATGCAGCCAGATAGGCATCAGTCCAGAGAGTGGACGGAAAATCGGGCTGCCCAGCCCAGGCGGATAGGGGCTCTTCAAGCGTGGACGAGTCGTTGAGAAATTCAACTTCGGGCAGAGCGCGAAAGGCTTGGTAAGCCTGCCATGCTTGCCGTGGGGAAAATGGCTGATCGTTCATGACCTTGGGATGGGTGACAAGCCGAAGAAATCCAAGCATCGTGACACGACAAAAGGCAAGTCGAACAGCGCTCTCTTCCTCCCAGTAATGCCGTGCCCGGCGATGGTGTTGGTGGTTTTCGTCGGCCAAAGCGAGCCAGACGTTGATATCCAGAAGATCAACGGGTGCGTTGGGAGTCTTCATCGTCAAGAATGCTCTGTAATTGTGTGTTGGTCATGGCCGGGATGTTGAGTTCAGAGGCGCGGCGAGCCACGGGAAGAGGGCTGCGGCGAGGGCGTTCTGTGCTCGGCTGAGCAGAAGGCGCAACGCCGTGAAGCCCAGCCTCAATATAGACCGCGACCAGATCTTTGAGTTTGTGACCTTGGCTGGCCGCGCGAGTTTTGAGTTCGCGGAAGAGCGGATCAGGCAAATCGAGCGTTGTTCTCATAAAAACATATTTACATCAAAATGTATTTAAGTCAATTCCTTTGGAAAGCGAAAACACATTTCTTTGACGACGGCGATGTTTGGAGAAGTTACAGGTTGGCAACGACATAGGCAAGCCGGGCTTCCAGACGGCGGATTTCAAGATTGAGATCTACCCGGCGGTTGATTTGGGGTTCTTTTTCGGCCTGAGCGCGGAGACTGGCGATTTCGCGTTGCAGTCGGGCGTGTTCTTCCAACGCCAAGCGGCGTTGTTCTGTTTGCGCAGGTGAATCTCGGAGTGTGAATGCTTTTGTAATTGGAGCAGCACGAAAGGCGATAACCCGGTCCATCCATCCCTGATAGAGGGCTTGCAGGTTCTGTTGAGGTTGGCTGGCCAATGCCAAGCTGGTCAGAAAAGCGGATTCAGCCCGAGCAGGGGTTTTTACATCGAAAAGAGGGGAAATTTCAAGTGATTCAATGACGGTTTGCCCTGCTTCTATCTGGGATAATCGTTTATGAGCGAGAGAGAGCGTGGCGAGGTTTGCTTGCTCCGCCACCAATATCACCGGGTAGGGAATGGCGCGGTGGATCAGTTCGAGCAGCCGGGGCGGTTTTGCTTCTGCTCGCAACGTCAAGACCAGTAATTCGATTTCCAGATATTCATGTGTTGCATCTCGCCAGACAGGCACGCCAATTGTGGTGGGTTTCAATACCGCGATCCATAGAAGTTCCTCAATCTCATCTTGAATACTCCGCTTGTCAGTCGTAGTTGAAGCCCCGTTTTCAAGCAGGAGTTTTTTGGACACACGCTGGCTGATCAACGTATTCGGTGGGAGTGCGAAGGAGGAAATAATGGAATCGATCATTGTGTCTCCTTCGGCAGAATGACGAGAAACGCGACAACTTCAAAATCGTTGATCCCCGCGAACTCGCCTTTCATGGCATGAGTGCCACCTGGGATAAATAGACTGGCAACGGCACGTTCCGTTTTTTTCCCCACGATAGAGGCAACTGCGCCACTAAGGAGTTTTTGAAAAACGGTCATGTTTTCGCCATTGGCGGTGATTTTCTCAAAACGGGCGCAAGCGGCGGCATCTGGGATGTCACGCCCCACGCAGAGACGTTTCAGGCGATCAAGCACCTGTTTGGCCTGGGTGAAGGGGAGTTGAACCTCGCCGTCCAGCCCAATGTGAACAAGAAAATAAGGTGCGAGCGGGTAGCCCAATTCGGCAGATTTGGCAGCCGCTTCGGATTCCGCACGAAGGCAAAAAATGACTCCTGGTTGGATACTCTCGTCTCCATTTGTGGTGGTGACTGCAAAGGAACCGATGGGAAGATTTTCAAGCCGTTTCTGGTTTTCTTTGAGGAATCCGGCGAGGTCGATTCGAAAATCGTTCAGAGACAGGTCTGCAATCGAAACTCCACTGCTGAGGTCTTCCAGATCAATGACAGCATCTTGCAATTTAAGGAGTTGTTTACGCCGATATTCCAGATCATTCATCTGATTGCCAGACTGTTGCTCAATGATGTTTTCCTCACCGGTGGCGGAAATATCCAGGAGTACCATGCGACCGCTGACCCGCTGTTCCAGGTTGATGTATTCGTCCAGTTCGATATTGGGCCAGAAATTGACGAGCTGAATACGAGTGTTGGGCGAGCCAATGCGGTCGATACGACCAAAGCGTTGGATAATTCGAACGGGGTTCCAGTGAATATCGTAGTTGATCAAATAATCGCAATCTTGCAGGTTTTGGCCTTCTGAAATGCAGTCGGTGGCAAAGAGCAGATCTATTTCACCTTCGGCAGCAAGGTCAGCGGGGCGCTCCTTCGAGCGTGGGGAAAATGCGGTCAGAATAGTACCCAAGTCTTTGCGGAGCTTTGGAAGTGTTGTTTGATTACGCCCTGCGCCGGTGACCAAAGCAGAATGCAAACCCAGTTCACGACAAGCCCAAGGAGCCAGTTCAGTAAACAGGTAATGGGCTGTATCCGCAAAGGCGGTGAAGATGACGACTTTTTTATTCCCCGGATTGAGAGGCGCGCAAGCCTTGTGTTCGATGAGTTGACGCAACGCTTCAAGCTTGGCATCGCGTGAAGCATCAATTTGCTGTGCCACAGAGAGAAGCGTGGCCAGGCGGTTATGATCCTCGCGAAGATCTTGTTTCCAGCGAACCAGGTCAACGTCATGAAGAAGAACCTTAACCTTGTGCCCCACAAGAAGAGGTTCAAAAGCCGGATCATCGATATCCACACCAGCAATGTCTAATTCCTCAACCATGTCGGAATTGGCTTCGATTTTAGCCAGCAACTGTTCGACGTCAGCCAACTGTCGTTTAAGGGTAAGGGTAAACGAGGAAACGGCGCTTTCCATGCGTTTGAGGACGTTAATTCTCAGCAAGTGAACAAGGCTTTCCTCGCGATCCACCTGGCGGAAGAAGCTCTCACCCCCCCGAATTTGCGTGCTGTATTTGACGTCGTAAGCGGCCTGCTTGCTTGGAAGGACATACCGGAGAGGCGCATAAGCCGCCAGCGTGAGACGGCGGATTTCGTTGTTTATGTCTCTAATGGATCGGAATTCGCCCGCCCTGTCCACATCTGGTTTGATGTTGATGGGTTTGAGGCGCTCAGGAAAGCGTCCAGTTTCGTCGGTGCCGTAGTATTTTTCGATGTGTTTCCTGGACCGAGCAATAGTCAGGAGATCAAGCAGGGTGAAATAATCAAAACCGAGCATATCCATAAGCCGGGCAGGCTTGCGGTCGGCATCATCAAGGGCGAGCCAGCGATTAAATTGAAGCTGGGCCTGGCGAATTGTAGCTTCAACACTCGGGATACCATGCTGTTGAAGAGCAGTATCGTTGCCTTCTGTGACGAAAGCAATTTGGTTTTTGAGGTCGGCGAGACGATTGTTGACCGGAGTGGCGGAGAGCATCAAGACACGGGTCTTGACCCCTTCCTGAATGATCCGGCGCATGAGCCGATCGTATCGGGTTTCGTGATCCTTATGGGAAATTTTATTGCGGAAATTATGGGATTCATCAATGACAACCAGGTCGTAGTTGCCCCAGTTTATGTGAGTCAAATCAATGTCGCCCGAAAGACCGCCGTTACGCGAAAGATCGGTGTGGTTCAGCACATCGTAATGAAATCGGTCAGCGGCCAGGATGTTGCGGCGATCATTGGCTTTGTAGATGGTCCAGTTATCGCGAAGCCGCTTGGGGACAAGAACCAACACACGGTCATTACGTAACTCATAATATTTGATAATCGCCAAGGCTTCAAAGGTTTTTCCCAAGCCTACGCTGTCAGCAATGATACAACCCCCAAGACGTTCCAGCTTGTCCAAGGCCCCAATGACACCATCTCGTTGAAATTTGAAGAGCTTTTTCCAAACTACGGTATTTCGGATGCCTGTGCCAGATTTGGCAATACGTTCCTCGTTTAATTCGTTTCCGAGATTTTGGAATGTATGGAAAAGAATCTGGTGGTAAATGAGCGATGGTTCCTTGTGGGTGATTAGGTTTTGTAAAATGGCAAGAAAAGTATTTTTGGCATCACTGGATGACGGGAGTGTGCTCCATAACGAACAGAACCAGGCCCTTAGCATGGCGGATTCGTTGGCAGCCTCAGAACATTGGATGAGACTGAATTGATTCCCGGGGGTCAGGCCAAGGCCATCCGTAGTAAATGGGCAATTCCCGGTGATGACGCGGTCTAAAGTGGAATCGGCGTTTGTGGCAATGATTGTCGCTTGGGGAATTGATACCATCGTGCTACGGAGTTCTGCCTTTTGGGATATCCATTTTGCACATTGCTGTGCGAGGGCACGTATCAGAAGACGGTTCCGAAACACCCGGTCGACTGGGGTTCCCAGCAATTCAAGATTGGTGGCATTGGCATTGGGCAGAATAAGCCGAACACGATCAAATTTAAACAGAAGTTCACGGAGTTCACCAAACGCAAAAAGAGAAAAAGCAGGAGAGGCAATATCCAGAGCACCCCCAGCCGAAAGCATTTTACGGAGCTCATCCACCACGCGGTCATTACCGCTGTTCCTGATCAATTTCATGCTACAAAAAAAAGTTCATCAATGAACTATGTATTGCCCGCAAAAAGCACAAATAACATCTCAAACGTTGACGATTCATCAATTATGCGACAAAACCTCGAAAACAGGCAGAAAAAAATTTTTGTCGCAGGCGGTAATCATGGTCTTAATGAAGTATCTGCTCACCAGGAAATTCTGTTATCAGCACTATTTTGCGAGCTTCGGGTGATTGATTTAAAAAATAATGTCCACAGGCTTTCCAAATTTGACAGTCGCCATTATTCCGTCCTCCTCCTCTTTTTGGGGTAAACTAAATTTGTTCTCTATCAACTTTGGGGGCAATTTCGTAATCACGGTGAATGCAATCACCATTCTTTTGGTATACGCAATGTTATATTTCTCCCCAAATCCACTGTTTGCATGGCAAACATGCGGCAACATTTTATCATTTTATTTTATTTGAACCGTTACCCTTCATTGAAACAGTATCTTCTATACCGTTGTTTACTACGGTATCCTCGGATCAGTTCTGGTGACAGGTTGTTGCTTCCAGTTGCTCCCGCGCCGTTGGCGCGGAACCCCCGGCGGAGCCGGGCCTAACTTCGTTAGGGGTAAAGCGTTCTCCATTTTTTGTGTTTTGGGGTGTTGGTGGGTTTCTGAACGTGATTTGCGTGTTGAATGACGCTGGGGGTGGTTGCTTCGTGTGATGATTTGTATGTTGGTTTGCATAATGGGTTGAGTGGACCGGATTGTTGACCTGCGTGTTATCTGGCGCATGGGCTGAATGTTTCGGCCTTTGGGCTTGGCCTGCTGACCGCATGTTTTTTGGCAATACCTGATTGATTCTGTTAAATGAGGTGACTGATACTCTGCTCTTCAAGATGGTTTATTCCGTATAACTTACTGACGCCAAATCAGTCATTCTGGTAATTCAGTGATTGTGGCCTCACAGCGTAAAAGTCTCCGTGGGTGTCACGAAAAAATGGTTCTTCACTGGACTTACCTAATGCCCGATGCTGAACAAATTCTCACGCACCAACAGGCGCGAAAGGAGAGCAGTTTTTGGTGATTGATTTGACGCAATTCCATAACCGATTATGAAACTCCAACGATTGAAAAGTGTCATTACATTCGTATTGATATCGTGGCGTCTGGATTGCTCTGTGTTTGCCTGATAGCCTGGGGCTTATCTAATGTCAGGGATGGCGGGAGGCGTCGGGAAAAGAAGTACGTCAATTTGGAGTAAGAGCTGTTTCCTGACTGGTCGCAATCCGATGACATTTATGATTGTCTGTTCGTGATTTCAATGGCGTATCCTGCGACATCAACTGATTTTTGGTAGCACGAAAAGCTGGTTCACGGTAGTGGCTCAATTGTAACAGGTGCTGTTTCAAGATTGGCTGTTCTGGTGGTCTCTTTGGTTTAGCCGATGCACAAATTTCTACGTGCCATTAGACGCGTAACAGGCACATTTCTTGCTAAATTGAATGCCATAATTTCCAGAGGATTGCGAACCTCCTTGGAATGACGATGTCATTCTATTCCTATTGCTGCGCAGACTTCATGTGGTCCCTATGATGCACGGGGAAGGACCCGAATATTGCTTTTGATTGGTCAACCAGCAACTAAAGTTGGACCAATTAAAAATGGTCACATCCACATTCTTTTTTTGGCTTCTGCGGCTTGTATTTGTCGAAACTCAATTTGGTTGCTCAAAGCTGGAATTTGTGCGAGTTCATATTTTGCAACACCCAACAGCCAATATGGATTGCGCTTATCATTGGGTATTATTTGTTTTCCCTGCAAAGTTAAAATCAGCACTTTCTTGCATGCTTCAAGTCGAAACTCAGATTCATTCTCAAATGCTCCTTTGGGTAGGCTTTTGGGATGAAGCTTGAATTTGACTCGCAAATAGTTACGCCCTACGCAGTCCTTTACAAAGGTCCTTGGGCGCAAAGCTCCGTTGGCAACCAAACGGCTTTCATCGGTAGGCGACAAGCAAATCAGTGCTGTCACGATGAGTTTTTCGTAGCTCGTCTTTTCCATTGTCTCCACCGCAACGGGTACCGTGTCGCATAATATAATTGGCGCCACTTTCCTGCGATAGAAATTGCCGACCTGCTCTTCGTTGTTGAGTCCCCGATCATAGCGTCCAATTAGAATTTTGCCAGTCTCCGTATCCTGTTGAAGACGAAAAGTTTCGCCGGGAATACCTTTACATCGTAATCTGGCAGCAAGTTTAGCTTCTGCCTTTTTCCACTCTTGCACCTGTTTTTTCCACTCTGTTTTGCCATCTGCTCCCTTCATAAATGCTTCCAAGGTTATAGACATATTAGGTCTCATACGGTTTGCTAAAATTACACACCATGCCCACCACCAAGCTACTATGTTGATTTGTATGTTTTCTTTGGCTTCCCGTTTGGCTTTCTTGGCTGCTTCCCTGGCTAATGCCTTTGCTACTTTCTGCTCTTGGATTTCGGCATCAGTTAGGGGGGAGGACTTTCTGGCTGATTGACGGTTTGATTTGACCAGTTTATTGGATGGCTTCTGTTTTGTTTTTTTGTTAGTTCTTACGATCACATTATCATTAAGTTTGGGCTCTCCTTCGTTTTCTATTGATGGCTGATTAGTCTTTTCAACGTCTACCTTCTTATTACTAGCATTGTTTGTAGCACTGCTCGAAACCTGTTGCTCTGTAACCCCTTTATTGTTCAATGAGTTAGACCAATTTTCTGATGGTCGAAAAATGCGGTCTCTTCCAGACGTTTTTTTTCTATCTGGAACAACTTCCCGGAGATGACCTAATTTGACCAGTTCACACAATCCACGTAAGATGGAAGTTAATTTGGCTTTGTGTTTTCCACTGACGCGGAAGTCATACTCTGGGTGCGTTTCAAGCCAACTACACACCTGTGCCGATGTTACCTTTGGAACCCTCTTCTTTTTGCCCTTGACTTGAAATTGGCTCGCAATGAGAGTGTCTACTGCAACTGTGATGCGTTCCAGCCTGTAGGCTCCGCAAGCGGCTTGCTCCTTAGTCCAATATTTTTCTTCCAGCCGGTATAGATCCTCATCAATCCATTTCCATGGTTTCCACCCAGCTGCCGAGAGATGTTTATGCATTGTCAAAAGAAGCGCATCCAAGTCACTCTCACATTCGTAATTGCGACTCCACCTCTTGATGACTTCCTTAGCCTGTTCTGGTGGCAACACGCCTTCGGTAACTTCACGAGCACGGTCACTAACCGTCAATTGCCCTGGAACCTCAATATGAGCATTACTAACGCCATCGTTGCGGGTTTTGTAGATTCTTTTTAGCCACCGGAGGATGTCACTGCGACAGATGTCACAGCCAGTGTGTAGAACCAGTGCCACAAAGGCAAATTCGGCAAAACAAGTCTCAGTGCGTTGAAGCCGAGCCCGGCATGGCTCCGTCGCCCAAAACGCTGGCGTGTAATGAAAATTGAGGGAGCCGTAAAACTCTTCGTCAGGGACATTCTGGGCCGGGCGCTTGATATGGGGTATCCCTGTGCCAATACGGCGATGGGGGGTGTCACAAATCTTGCCCACGATCCGTTCGATTTCCCGGCGATTGATAAGTGGATCGTCATCCAGGGTATGATGTTTTGATAATATATCCAGCACCGACGATTTGACCTCAGAAGTTAAAACCAGCTTGGGGCCAGCCTCCGCCAGTTGCTTTCGCAGCATCGTGCGACCTTCACGAAACACTGGGATGCTCAAATCCTGAATAGCCTGCATCTTCTCACTGCCACCTTTGGCAGATGCTGAGGATTTACGGGACCGGGATTTGTTAGCAGGTTTGGATTTGAGGTCTAAACGCTGGTTGCCTTCTGCAATGTGTTTTTCCAGATCGGCGATGGCGGCTTCCATGTGTCGAATTTCTTCTGTTATAGAATCGGCATTGGCAACCACGGCCTCGGCAAAGGCGGCCAGAAATTGATCCACCGTCTGAAATTTGCTGTTCGGAGTCAGACGCGTGGGTGTCGGAGCCAGCCAAAGCAGGGTCTGTTTTTGAGGTTTGCCACCACGTCCCTTACCCCGAACCGTATTTGGTAATCGATTTAGTTTGGAGTCATCCCAGCCCGTTGGATCATAACCGAGCATTTCCCAAATACCGTCCAAAGAGGCCTTAAGAGACTCCTTCTCATCATTGGGAACCACAAAGACCTTGTGAGTGCCACGGTTGCCTGTATCTGTTACGGCGGCGCATAGAAAGGGAAGATTGTCGCCAATGACGTCTGAATCAGCCAAAACCTCGGGGTCTTCGCTGTCGCACTCCGCAAGCACAAAGGCGTTTTGGGTTGGCACGGTGGCGGTTATGCCGCGCATGGTTCCATTCCGTTCCTCGCCACAGACCGGTTGCAATTGCCAGTAGTTGCCCATTGGCTTCGGTTTTGATGTGTTGTCGCCAATCTGAGTAGGAATGCCGTTAACGATAGGGCCTTTGATCTGCTTGCTTCCGTAAGGAACCTTTATCAACTGCTTGGTGGTGTAATCCAATGCGTAATGAACAGGCCCCGGCTTTCCTATCGACATCACAAAGAAGCAAGGCTCCATCGGGGCCACAATATCACCCATCACTGTCAGAAACTCAGCAGGAATCATGAACTCTGGCTCTGCATGGGGACTTTGGCTCCGGTGGCGGTCACCACAAGCCTCTCTCATGCTCACCATGACAGGGGCATGGCATTTAGGTGCTGTCATGATCGCGGAAATGTCCATCAAGGTTTTCTGCTGTTTCCCAAGTTTGGTGTTTAGTCGTTTGGCGTTGCCCCAAGCACGGCGCAAATGACGAAGCACTCGTATCCACTCGCCTAATAATTGGCGGAAACCATCGGATGGAAAACCATTGCGGCCATTTGCCGCTTGGGGCGTCACTGTGTGACGCCGTAGATATCAGCAATTAAGTTAAGCAATTTCAATTTGGAATCGCTTACTCTTTTGGAAAAACTTATTTTCATATTTTTCGACGTTCTTCCATTTTATCAGGAATTTAAGGTCAATCCGTATCGGGGATAAAAGCCGGACACTTTCTGTGATATGATGATTGTGGACTAAGAAAAACCGTGTGGTTTTTCATATTGTTCGACGTAGCCCGCCGGGTGAGTGCTCGGCGGGTTTTATATTTAAGAGGCAAGGGGGGGCTGACAGAAAGAAATATATTTGTTGTTTGAGGAATTCCAGAGGAGGCGTGTTTTTATGTCCTACTTTGGATTCCCTCGAAATAACTTATTCTTGTTTCTTCGTTCCGTGGCGTTACACGTGATTTCAGCTTCACGCCACAGCTTTAATGAGGTCTACTAGCTTTGCCAGAATTAAGATTAATTTAAATATTTATTAATGGCAGAAGAATTTGGATTCTTATATTAGAAATAGTATCTAATATAAGCCTTGTGTGTCGGTATCGAAAAAATTCAGAAACAACGGATTCAAGAAGTGTGCCAGATTTAAGTTTATTTGACTATTTGTTCAAGACGCCCACGGTGTCCGGTGTTTTTGAAAAGCTTTTTGTGTTACGTTTGGTTGTTGGTGAGCATAGACAATGAATTTCGGTCCTTTGCCACTGTGCTGGTGTTCAGAAACACCGTAACGTTCCATGCAGTTTCCACCACTGTGATCACGTCCACGGCTCGGATCGACCAATCCAGGTGGATCGCCAGGCATTCCCGCGTGTATTCGTCGATGAGTGTCAACATTCGCAATCCTGTTCCATTCTCCGTTTGGTCGCTCACAAAGTCCCAGCTCCACACGTGGTTTGCGTGATCGGCTTGCTGGCGTTGTGCCGTTGATATTCCTACTCGGCGCAGCTTGTGTTGTTTGCGACAAACTTGCAGGCCTTCTTTTCTGCGAACCCGTTGCACGCATTTTATATTCACATCGCAACCGCTTCGGTGCAAAAGCGCCGCCACTCGTCGATAGCCAAAGCGACGATGTTCTTGACTGAGGTTCACGATCTTGTCATGTAAAACTCGGCGTTCGGAACTTATCGTGCTTTCACGGTAGTAGCTCGACCGACAGAGCCCAAGGGCGCGACACGCGTTGCTCGTCGTGCCAAAACCATCATCCACTACCAGACTCACTGCCCGACGCTTGGTCGACGGGCTTACCATTTTTCACTTTTTTGAGAATTTCTTAATTAAGGTACTGGCTCTTTTTTTGATATCCATTTTTGACTACAGCAATAGATAGAGCGAGTTACGTCGACTAATTGATTGGTTTTATGAATTCAATGAAGAAAGACCACATCAATGGCAGGTGGATGCAATGCAAGGAAAGTTCAATAAAAGCCCGAAATCGTATGAAGCAAAACCAGCGAAATTGTGATGGAAATGAAGCGGCCATGGCCAGCTTTCTTTTCATCTCTTTGTTCATACCGGGCAAAGAGACTCACTACAGTCTCGACAGCGAAACCAAAAATGGTATAAAATGAGAACATAAAATAAAAACAGAGCGGAAGCTTGAATAACTAACCTAAAAACCGCCTTGAGTAGGCCAAACGACGAGGGCCATAGCAATAACCAAAAACAAGACATTTTTACTCTCGATGTTTGTTTTTTAAATACTTTCCAATTTAAAATGTTAATGGGCTATGAAGAACAAAAACCTTAATTCAAATTTTGCTTTAACCAATTGGGTAAGTGGATTATCCAAATTTCTGGCAAGACTAATATTGATTATAATTTTGTATCCATATTTCGGTGTATCACAAAATATTAATTTGATCAAAAATGGCTCTTTTGAAGACGGTTATTTTGTCGGCGATACTAATACTTCATTCAATCATATTCCTATTGGTAGTACAAATGTAATTGCTTGGTATCCTACAGAGAACGGTTTTGATTGGCATCAAGCTATTGAGATTGGTCCAGCATATGACGGTTTCAGAATGATTGATTTAACTTATGCTTATGATATTGGAGGTATTTCTCAATCATTTAGTACAGATATCGGAAGAGAATACATGTTGAAATTTGCTTTTGCTGCTCCCGGTGAAAATCTTCAAAACCCTAGAATCCTGCATGTAAGTGTTGCTGATACAAATATTGTATTTTCGAAAACATCATCATCTTCATTTCCATTAACTTGGAATATTGAATCATTTGTGTTTAGGGCCGTGTCTAATATAACGACTTTGACATTCTCTGGTGATGTTGAAGAATCTTGGGGACCAGTAATTGATAATGTTTCAGTTGTTGCGCTCTCATTTGGTGCTATTGATCAACCAAAGCAAAATAATATTATTGTTACCGATGATTATCTTCGCTTTGTTAGCCACTCATATGTGTCAAATGAAACTATTAATTTCTATTGGGATTTTGGTGATGGTCGAATGTCTTCGCTTCAAAATCCAGGCTTGATAACTTATTCAACTGCCGGAGTTTACACCGTTACACTCTATGTTAGCAATTCTCTGGGACAAGTTGATACAACACCTCCCACACGCACCATCACGGTCATTTCTACCACCAATTCGGTGCCGGATTTAAAGGCTAGTCGTTTGGGGTTGTCTGGTTCATTCAACATTGGACAATCGGCTGCGGCAATACAGGTTGTAACCAATTGTGGGGAGGGATCGGTAACCAATTCTTCATGGGTGGATGCGCTTTATGTGTCCACAACAACTAATCTGGATAGTTCCGCGACATTGCTAGCTAGCATCACAAATACCACCAGGCTAAATTCAGGTGGCGTTTACACAAATAAGTTTAAATTTACTGTGCCCGCTTTGGATGAGGGACAGTATTTTCTGATTTCTTCGATTGATGACAATTATAAAATTCTTGAAAAGCACAAGTTAAACAATGAAATGACCGTTCAGATTGACGCCACAACACCAGTTTTGACCAATGGGGGCAACTGTACTTCATCGTTCTCTTCTACCGGTGAAGAACAGATTTACAAGATCGAAGTTACTAATAGCGGCAGTTTGCTTATTGCGCTGGGCAATTTGGGGCTGGATGTCAACGTGGAGATTTATGTTAGTTACGAGACGATTCCCACGCGTGGCTCGTATGATTATTCGGAGACAACGGGTTCGTCCCTGTTGATTTCCGATGCGGTGCCTGGAACATATTACATCATGGTTCGCGCAGGAACTGTCACCAAATCGGCCTCTTATTCCATTTCTGCTTCGGCGCTTTCGGTCGCGCTAACGAGCGTTACTCCCTCGCAATCCGCCAATAATCAGACAACCACATTAAGTTTGGCTGGTTCAGGGTTCGATTCAAGTTCCAGCGTCACACTGATTGGTACCAATGGGACCTCTTACACAGCTGATTCCGTTGAGGTGGATTCTTATGAGGACATTACGGCCACATTCAATTCCAACACGGTGCCTGCCGGAGTATATTCGGTGCAGGTGAGCAGTTCCGGCAGTTCAGCTACGCTGTCCAATGTGTTCACCATGGCTGCCAGCGGAAAGGCCAATCTGGTGACGGATTTGGTGGTTCCCAGCGAGATTGGTTATCACATAGTTTCCACAATTTACGTGGAATACAGTAATACCGGTGATGCGGCTATGCCCGCGCCCTTGCTCTTGCTCACGGCAACCCAAGATGCTACTAACCATCTCGCTTTTTTAACCTTGGATGCATTCAGACTCACTCAGGGGTTCTGGACCTCGGCGCAGCCGGATGGGTTCAGCCATTCCATACAAATTCTAGGCAGCGGCGGCACTCCGGGCGTGTTGCAGCCGGGTGAGTCTTACCGCGTGCCGGTCTATTATGCCGGATGGCAACAAGCGCCGCAGATTTATGGCGACACTCTTTATGGATGGGACCCCAATCACACTCCAATCACTTTTAACCTCAGTGTTTTGAATGCTGACAATACTAATGTTGTGGATTGGGGCTCTATGAAAGATGACATGAAACTTTCCACTGTAACCTCTGACGCTTGGAAAGTTATTTGGACAAGCTTTACTAATCAAGTCGGGATAACATGGGGGAATTATGTCACCAAACTGGATGCCAACGCCAGTTACCTTGGAAAATTGGATGAGCGCGTGGTGGATGTCAGCAAATTGCTGGCGTTTGAATTGATGCAGGCCGATGGCATGGGGCCGGTTTCAACGTTGTCGAGTTCTGTGGATGCGGCCATGTCCGCGCCGGGATTGCCACTGGTGTTTTCGCGGGTGTTTTCCTCAAAAATCTCGCAACGCTTTGAGTTGGGAGATTTGGGCTATGGCTGGTCTCACAATTGGGACTATACCCTGACTAACGCCTCGGATGGGACAGTAACAATTTACGGACCTGTAGGTTCACGCCGTGTCTTCCAGCCGGACAGCCGCAGCAGCGCCTATTTTGCCCAGACCGGAGATCGTGGCACGTTGTCAAAAGTCAGTAGTGGTTATACATTGACCGAGCCCAACGGCTTGGTCTATGCCTTCTCGTCAGACGGGACATTAAGTTACGTCGAGGATGCCAATGGCAACCGCATTACAGCCAGTTATTCAGGAGGCAGATTGACCACGTTGACGCATTCATCGGGACAATCCTTGGAACTGGCTTATTACAATACGGGATGTATCAAGAGCGTGATGGATTCCCTGTCACGACAAACCCTGTTCACCTACGACAATAATCATTTGATCGTATCCAAGGACTATGCGGGCCGTCAGACAACCAATACCTATGGCACATCTGGCGTTTTGGAACATACGCTTCAAACCGTGGCATATCCGGGTGGAACGCACCAGTATTACGGCTACAACAGTTCAGGATTGCTCACCAGCGCTTGGCGCGATGGCAATGCCGAGAAAATCGGCATCGGTTACGATGGCGGCAAGGTAAGTGTCACCAATGCAGTTTCCAGCGTGTCAAAGTTCTATTACGACCATCGAGCATTGCTGGTCAAAACCGAGGACGCTCTGGGTAACGCTGTTTATATGGCGTTTGATGATAGCTATAATCTGAGCGGCACAACAGACTCGGCGGGGCGTTCTTATTCCTATGGATATGATTCAACCGGAAATGTGCTTAAGTCCACTGATACCTTGCACAATGTTACCAAGTTTGGCTATACGTCGAGCCTGAACCGTCTTTCAACTCTGACAGATGCCAACGCCAACAAGACGAAATACGGATACAATTCCACGGGCAACCTGCAATCCATCACCTACGCGGATTCTAGCGTGGAAGGCTGGCAGCATGATTCGCTGGGCAATACCCTCGTCTGGACCAACCGGCGCGGACAGGCCATTTACTACACCAATGATGTCAATGGACGCCTGACGGCCAAGCTCTATCCCAGTGGCAAGCTGATTACCTACGGTTACGATTTACACGGAAACCTGACCAATGCCATCACATTTGATCCAGTGGAAGCCGTTACTAACGTCATCCAGATGTTCTATGATTCCAAGGATCAGTTGACCAACATCACCTATCCCAAAAACCGCTGGTTGGCCTACACCTATTACGACAATGGCCAGCGTGCTTCTATGCAGGACCAACTTGGTCATGTAACCGGTTATCATTATGATTCCGTTGGACGCCTGCAATACCTGACGGATGAAAACAACGCCGAAGTCATTCGCTATTACTATGATGATGCAGGACGCCTCTCCGGTAAGAAAACTGCCAATGGCAACTACACCACCAACATCTTTGACGCCGCGGGACAACTGCTGAACCTGATCAATTACAAGAAGGACGGCACGGTCAACTCCCGGTTCGATTACACCTACGACTCACGAGGCCGCCGCAAGACCATGGGAACGATTGATGGTTCATGGACCTACGGTTACGACGATCTGGGGCAACTAACTAATGCCGTTTTTGCCTCTAGTAACCCGGCAATTGCCAATCAGAATCTCGGTTATGTCTATGACGCCCTCGGAAACCGCCTGAGCACCACCAGCAACGGCGTCACAACCACCTACGTGCCCAATGAATTGAACCAATACGTAAAAGTTGGGAATACAACTAACGTGTATGACGCAGATGGGAACCTTTACCAGGAAATTTCAACCAATGGAACGACCACCTATACGTTTGATGAGGAAAATCGGCTGACACAGATCGTTTCACCGAGTGGAACGTCGAAGTATGAGTATGATGCACTGGGGAATCAAACAACCAAGGTTGATAACGGACTTAAAACTACACTGCTTGTTGATCCGATTGGTATTGGCATCGAAGTTGGTACATTTGACTCGTCTGGTCAGTGTATTTCAACCTATTCATATGGCATTGGATTAGCTGCAAGAAGGGACCAGTATAATAGGTCTGTATTTTACGATTCCGATGCGATTGGATCTGTGGTTGCAATTACGGGGGACGATGGCAATTGTAAGAACCTTTATTCTTACCAACCTTTCGGAATCCAATCTCTAACAGTAGAAGCAACCGCAAATGATTATTGCTTTGCTGGCTTATGGGGTGCCGTCCAAGGGACCAACGGAAATGTCTTTATGATGAACCGTATATATAGTCCTATTATAGGACAATTTCTAAGCGATGATCCGATTGGGATTCTTGGCGACGCTAACAGGCGCGCGTATGTTGATAATATGCCATTGACTTATATCGATCCTAGCGGATTAAGTCAAACTGTGACTCTTTATATATGGGGAGGTTTAACGGGTGGGCACGCTGCAATCGAAGTTGGTAATGCATATTTGTCGAAGTATCCAGCAGAAAGAAGAACGTCATGTGGCAACATGTTTACATCTACAACGAAGTCTTATCACAGCAAACAAGATGATCTAACATCACTTGCGTTTAACTATTCATTTAGCGTATCAGACACATCGGCATCTCGAATGATTGCAGAGATTAATCGACTAAAAAATACCAAAGATTCCTTTAATTTTCTGGGAGGTAATTGTGCTGAAGATGTAGCAACTGTGTTGGAAAGTGGAAACCTAATTGACCATAAAGTAATAAATTCACCGCTTTCTTTGTATCTGTTGAAGGACGTAATTGGATTCCAAGGTGCCGTACAGACGCTAGCTGAGACCTTGACGCGCATGGTAGCTTCTCACGACCCCAATGAAAAAATCTGTCCAGCCGGTTACGGAACCAATGGTTATGTCTGTGGCACGTCCCTGATGCCGTATAAGATCACCTTTGAGAACGCCACCAATGCTACGGCTCCGGCGCAGCAGGTTGTGGTGACGGACCCGTTGAGCACCAATCTCAACTGGTCGAGCTTCCAATTGACCGGCGTTGGCTTTGGCGACACCGTGATTGCCGTTCCGGCCAACTGCCAATACATGGAAACCAACGTTTCAATGACCTATAACGGCGTTACCTTTGAGGTTCAAATCTATGCAGGCATTGATCTGGCCAGCGGACAAGCCTATGCCCAGTTCTATTCGATTGATCCTGATACAGAATTGCCTCCTTCGGATGTCAACATTGGTTTTCTGCCACCCGAAGATGGTACCGGGCGCGGAGAGGGCTATGTCTCGTTCACAGTCCGGCCCAACTCCGGTCTGACCACAGGCACAGTTATTCGCAATGTGGCTTCCATCTCGTTTGACAACCAAACCGTTATCCGCACTGACCAAGTCAATGAGGACGACGCTTCCCAGGGTTACGATCTAAGCAAGGGTGTTAACACGATAGACTCCGGCGCTCCAACTAGTGCGGTGGTTTCACTGCCAGCCATTGAAACCAATGCCACGTTTACTGTGGCTTGGAGCGGTTCCGACGAAAACAACGGTTCCGGCATTGCCAGCTACACAATCTATGTTTCAACCAATGGCGCTGATTATGCCATCTGGCTCTCCGGCACCACCAACGATTCCGCATCCTTCACGGGGGTGACCAAGAGCACCTATTCTTTCTACAGCGTGGCCAGGGACAACGTCGGGAACGTAGAATCCAAAACCAACAATATCGCTGACACCACCACAACGCTCGATGTCTATGGATGCACGCTTTCAACCAATCAAATCATCGTTGAAGCTAAGGGCGGAACCAATACGGTGAGCGTCACCGCATTAGGCGAACACGCATGGATCGTCTCTACCACAAATGAATGGCTCACCATCCTTTCCAACAGCACAATGACAAGCAGCGGTGTGATCCGGTTCAAATCTAGCGCCAACACCAACACCATATCAAGAACTGGCACAATCTTGGTGGGCGGTCAAACGCTGAGTGTTATCCAACGTGGAACGGATAAAGTCATTCCTACTGTGACAATCAAAACTCCAAAAACCAAGCAAGTGATCACCAATGCTACATTTACCATTACTGGCACAGCTGCCGATAAAGTGAAACTGGATAGCATCTGGTATAAACTCAACAATGGGGATTGGACCCAAGCCACAGGCACAACCAATTGGTCCAACACGATTATCCTGACGCTGGGCACCAATCTTCTTCGTGTCTATGCTCTGGACGCCAACGGCAATGCATCAAAGACAAACAATGTATCCTTTGAATACGCCCAATATTCTAAGCTGACACTTAGAACTAATGGTCTTGGAACGATTAAAAATACAGCGGGAATTAATTTAAAAATAGGGCAACCCTACACTCTTACTGCTACATCGGGGAAGAACTATTCATTCACCAACTGGACCGGCAGTATAACATCCAACGTAGCCAAGCTGACATTTACCATGCAATCCAACATGGTTTTACAAGCCAACTTTATCACTAACCCCTTTGCATTTCTAAAAACGGCGAGTATCTATAATGGACTCTTCTTCAATGCAGATGACATTAGCGTATCCAATGCCGGGCCTTTTAATGTGACGGTTAATCCAAGTGGTGCCTACTCAGGCTACCTTCAACTGGCAGGAAAAAAATATACACTCTCAGGACAGTTTGCCTTGGATGGCACAGTTACCAATTCAGTGACCATTAACAAATCCAATATTCTCTATGCCTGTCTGAAACTGGACATGACTAACGGAAACAGCCTGAGTGGCAGCTTTGGTAACACAAGCTGGTCCGTGCCCATAACCGCCTACAAAGCTGGACAGTTTGACAAGACCAACACAGGCACTTATACCCTGATTATTCCAGGCTACGATGACGCTAGCGCGCAACCGGGCGGAGACGGTTTTGCCACACTGTCGGTCAGCGCCAACGGGACAACAACTTTTGTTGGGACACTCGCCGATAACACAAGCGTTTCATGCAGTGCCTGCATCTCCCAAGAGGGAGAGTATCCAGTCTATGTCTCCCTCTACTCCAACAAGGGACTCTTACTCGGCTGGATTACATTTACCAACGAGTCCACCTCAGACATAGCCGGCCCCTTAGTCTGGCTCAAACCGGCGCAAATGACGACCTATTACGCCAATGGCTTTACAAATGAGATCGAAACAGTGGGCTCGCGCTACTGCGCAACGAATAAACCAGTGACACTGTTTACCAACGGGATGATCTGGCTGGATGCCTCCGGTGAAACAACACCAACAACCAATGGTTTAAGCGTAAGCATCAAGAACGCGGTCACCAGCACAAACAAGACGTTGAAAATCACATTGACATCCAAAACGGGCCTTTTTAGCGGGAGCATCAGCAACGCAGCATCCAAGATGATCGAATTCAAGGGAGCGCTTTATCAAAAGTGGACCAATGGCTACGGATACTTTCTTGGCACGAACAAGACAGGCCGGGTAGTCATTGAACCAACCCATTAAAAGCCTCCATTGAAGTCCAAGAAGGTAGACACAATGAAGAAGAGATTTGACCTCCAAGAAGAAATAATCCCCTTTAATTGGGGGGGCGCTAAATGCACCGACGAACGGTTTCTGTGAGGATACTAGGGGAGAATGGTTTCTGTAGAAAAATCACAGAAGCAGGGATTGGTTCCTGACAATTCCCGCTGATTAACAAGACTTTCAATTTGGGATTGGAGATACGCAAGAATGTCAAAAGCTCCAATCCTGTCAGCTCTGGCATGTCGTAATCGGTTACGAGCATGTCAATGTCTTGTGCGTAAATTTTCCAAAACTCGATCGCTGTGAGGGGGGAGTCTGCCTCTATGACTGTGTAACCTGCTGATTCAAGTATGATTCGACAAATATTGCGAACAGCTGGATCATCATCTACGAGGAGAATATTGGTGTGATTTAGTTTTGCGGTCATATCAGAGGAAACAATTTCTGAGATCAAGAAGGCGGTGAAGACGACGTAGACAGAACACTGTTACAGGTTATCAGCGGGACGATGGAGTATTCGTTTTAATCCCGAGTATGTAATCCGTTGCCAATTGTGCCTGGCTGGCAGCGGAAACAATGATGTTTTTGTCCTGCTTTAATTTTTCGAGCCAATTTTGTATGTAGGCCGCAGAGTTATTGACAGTATGCTCTGTGATTCCTGTGTGTGCACAAAGGAATGCGGCTCCCATTTCAGCAATTAATTCTTCTTTGGAATATGGATCAGAGCCAAATCCTTCATTGGCGGTTAAAGTCGAACGATTCAAGCGATGCTTGGCTCCTGAACTATGTACTAATTCGTGATAGAGCGTTGTAAAGTATGCAACTTCGTCTGAGAAATTTGTCAAGCTCGGCATTCCGATCACATCTTCGGCTGGTGAATAATATGCACTTCGCATTCCGTGTTTAATGATCGGTCGGTCGGGCATGTTTTCGTAAACCTCGGCTGGTTCGGTCAAGGTTCCAAATTGGTTGGGGGTAGAAGGTGAATTTTTTAAACCTTCAACTTGTGAGAGGTTGAAAACGTTGTATAAACGAGCGATGATTTGGGCGCGTTTTTGGGGTAGTGGGGTTGTCTGAACAGGTTCAGAATCATCGGAAACATTGACGGATGGCTCCTTGGATTGTTTGTCTGGTTTCACCTGTCTCCAAAACACAACTGGGGTGGATTTCTCTCCCTTGCGAATGTAGCCACCTAATTCGTGTGCTTGATTGTACGTGATCCAATATGGACTCTCAAAATCCATTGCCCAAAGCAGAACAACATTGATTCCGCGATAAGGCCGCTTGGATACGAGATTACACGGCATTCCTGTTTTGATTTTCCACGGTTTTTGCCAGGGAATGGTGCCTTTTTCCAGGAGCCCAATGATCCGTTGGGTGACTTGCTCGTAAACGCTGATATAGGGTTGTGTTTGAGGTGTTGTGAGTTTTGTAATTGTTTGCATAACACTTCATTTTGAATATTTTCCATGTCAACAGAACGAAGTGATGTTTCTCGTTTTGCGGTTCAAAAAATTTGGGGTTAATTGAGACTGATGGTTGCGTTTGGGGTATCATGGCAATTTGTGACAGGGAGCGTTAAAACTACAACAGCACAAATTTATTAAAACAATACTCAAAGTGTGCGAACTACGTCTGCTTGAATTTGTAATAAACCATTTTGAACAGCCAATTCAACTGGCTCTGCTAACACACAACATCATGTGCTAAAGTCTGTCAGTGTTCTTTTCAGCCATAGGTCAAAGCTGGAAAATGGTGATTCGTTTCTTTACCTCTGCAATATTCGTCTGTCAACTATAGTAGCGTGTCAATTTTAAGATACCCCCTTGCTTCTAAAATCTCCTCCCACGCACTCACAATAGTGTTAATTCCAGCCTCGATCGTGTAGTCGAATTGAAAAAATCCATCCTTATTTGTCCATGCGCAAGCATGTGACATCGGGGGATCACCGAGACGGAAACTTACAGGATACCAGCCCCACTGATCAGCAGGCGAAGTATCGATTTCGAATTGAACTTCCGATTCCAATTCCTCTCCCTCTTTTTTTTGAAAAAATTGTCCTACTGCGATGAGTGGATAATCTCTTGGACCTGTCCCCAAATAACGCACATAAATGGGAAGATAGGGTTTTTTATATATGTAAACTCTCTCAGAACAGTCCAGTTCATCGAGTCCCCCGGAAAGTTTTAATAGTCGCTCAATGGTTTTCATTTTTGAATTTGTTTTCCCAGTAATTTGAATCGCAAATGCGATGTCTCATTCACCGTTCTCAATGTCTTTTAAAAAAACAGAAACGGTTCTCGCGTGGCCTGGCTTGTTGACTATGATGTATATACTCGAACGTGGGATTGAAACTTATTTAATGCGACACCATGCCGTTGCGTCCACGCAGGCATGTGATGATTGTCATGTAAAAAAATTCGGCAGCGTTAAAATTGTTTAGCAACTGCCGAATTTGATAGTCTATATTAGAGACAAATGTGACGTTACCAGCGGTTGCGACGGCGCTCTTCTTCTCGTCGTGCCTGTTCTTCACTTGCTCTCTCTTGACGTGCCATTTCCTCAGCCCGCCGTTGTTCGCGCTCATGGTATTCACGATCAGCTTGATTCGTGTCGCCCCAAGCCATGTGTTGATTATGTGAAGCGTAATTGCTCCAAGTGTTTGAATCGCTCATATTAATTTATATTTATTTGTTTAGCTGACGAATGACACTTGACACGCCCTTACCGGCAAAAGCTAATCGCGAAGCGATTCGCCTTCCGTATTTTCTTTGGTTGGGAAAGGGGGGGATTTATAGAGAATTATATAACTCTTTTAGCTCAAAGATATATATGTTTTGTTTATTTTACATATACATCGGACACGGACACTATATGTAACATTAAATTATTTCTTAATATTTTGTAATATACTGGTGTATAGGTTGTTACATGCCACTTTAATGAGTGTTCATATTTGTCCGAGAAGGCAAATTCAGAATTTGCGGGATAATCAAGTAGCAAGAAAACAGCATAACGCGTTTTTAAATACAATATTATGAAAATTGATTACAACCGCTACCGTGAGCTCCAAGCACATCTCACAAAACTCAAAGAACCTACCGAATTAGAACGTGAAACGCTCGCGGAAGGAACAGCTCCTCTGGATATACTTGATGATATCTCTGAGCAAATTGAGGAGTGGGATAAAACTAACAAAGAGCTTACAGATTTGACACGACGGATATATGACCAACAGATGGTTGATGCCACTCGAGCCCGTAGAGAATCCGTATTTCGAGTCGATACCTCATTTCCGGGGCAGACAGTAAAATCACAAATACAATGAATGAAGAAGGTAGTAACGTATTAATCGGTCAGTTGAAAAAGTGGTTAAAGCGTAAAAAGATAAAACGTTTTGCATTTGGTTTGCTTTTTTAAACTTGAATAACACCCGGGATGGATGTTGGAACTATTATATTCTATTAGTATCTATATAAGCATTGTATGTCGGTATCGTTTTTTTGAGAAAACCAATGAAACATAAATAAATAAATGAACAAAAAAGGAACAAGTGTGATATGAAAGAAACATATCAGATCTAATATTTACATTTAGTTAACTATATATAATATTGTTCATATATTTGTTATTTAAGTTTTTTTACTTCTTTTATTCAGTTATATATGTATAGGTGCAAGTTTCTTTTAAGTCGCTGGTGATAAGTAAGTTGCACAACTCCAATTTTGTCATAAAAACACAAAGTATTAATGGTATTAGTCTTCAAAACGTATTTCCATTGTGGAATTATGCCACTGTATAAATGCCACAGCTTTGAAAAAGTGGCCGAGGTTGATTGTTTCAACCTCTCCCCCTAACCGTTGCTCTTGTCCTGTAATTTCTGAGAGTTACAGGCCACGTTTCACCGGGCTTTAAAACCGGACAGTAGGGGTTTATATTATTTCTTGAGATTTAGGGTTGTTGTTCCATCTGTTGTGAGCCCAATTCCTGAGTCGTTTGTATATATGATACCACCAGCAGTCCATTTTTTGTTATTTTCTGTACCTGTTATTGTAAAAACACCGGTTGTCTTTAATATCTTACCACTAAGTTTTTCGTTGTTGTTGTTTATACCTGTGAAGTTTCCATTTTTGTCTATTGTGCTTGAGTAGGTCGTGTTTAAACTGATTGACCAGTTTGCTGGGGAGAACCAATCTGATTGTATTTGTGATGTTGTGCCTGTTGAGTTTGTAAGAATTCCGTTATCGGAGATTAGAATTGTAGTATTATTTATGTTGTATATGTCGATGATTCCGATTGCGGTGATTGTGCCAAGTGTTTGAAACCATGGGATGGTTCCGTCTATTCCTAGGCTGCTTGTTTGTGTTACGGTTTTATACCCGCGTAGGGCACCCGTAATTTTGCTGCTACCTTTTTGGATGTTTATTGCTTCATATGTTCCGTCTAGTAGTGTGTTTTCTTCATCGATAACGTAAGTAAAGTTTCCTGTTTGAGTTGTGTCTATTGGGTAGAGTGTAATGGGGGCATTCCAGTTTGGACCTGTAAGTATACCGGATAGGTATTTGACTGTATTGTCCGTTAGGCTGAGGGTGAGGGTAAACCCATTAAATGTTTTTGTGATGGTTGCTTGTTTTGTTTCAGAACCGCTTGTTGAATACGTATTTTTGCCAATTTTTATCTTTGTGCTAAATGCACCAGTTTTTGTAACAATGAAGTTTTGTATTTGTCCTGCAGATGTTGTACTTGCTGGTGTACCTAGGAAGATTCCGTTGTAAGTTCCTGCAGTTTCGATGAATACGTTTGTATCAAATTGTGCATTGATGTTCATTCCGTTTGTCATCTTGAATTTGAGTAGTGTATTTGTGTTTACGAATCCGTTGCACGTCCATTGTTTGAACCAAGAAGTATTGTTTGGAACTGCTGTGATTGTGTAGTCTTCTCCAATATTGAGGTAAGCTCCGTTGGCTGGAATTGTGTCTCCTTTTATTGAAGTGGTCGCTTTGAATGTTCCGTAACCGTTACCTGATGTTGTGAGAGTGATTAAGCTCTGTTGTAGGGCAAAGAAAACTACGTTTGTGGTTTTGTTGTTACCGTCGCGATCATAAGCTACTACGATAAGATTGTTTGAACCTGGGTTAATTGTTGTGGTTAGGTTCCATACACCATTGGTTGCAGGAATGAAGCGTCCTGAGCTACAGCTATTATCCGTGTAGTTTGTAAGTGTCCACATAACCCGTTCGATGTAACCAATGGCTGCTGGGCTAATGCAATTGCCGCTAAATGTTGTGTTTATATTGACGCGGCTTTTCTGTTTTGGATTTGTGATTGTGAGTGTGGGGGTTTTACTATTGTAACTGACGTAGAATGTGGATTTGGCGTGTGCACCTGTGTTCCCTTTGGAGTTTGTGGCAACAACGTCGATTGTGTTACTGCATCCGCCTTTGACTACTGCAGTTGCATACCATTGGTTACCGATTATTGTAATGTTTGTAATAGTGTTGTTGTTGAGTGTGCCCGTAATACCTGTACAGTTATTCTCTGTGGTTCCTTGGAATGTGACTCTTTGTAGTATGTCTTCGTCTCTAAGGACTACGATGTTTGCTGTATTCTTTGGATACGTAATTGTGATAGAGGGACCGTTTGTGTCAGGTATTGCTGATATGTACCAGATTGTTGTGTTTGTGCCAACCACATTTGCAGCTACAAGTGTTATAGTGTAATCGTTGGTGGGCATTGTAAATGTAACTGTTTGATCATAGCCTAATGCTATTGTGTTTGTGTTGTAGTTATTGTTGCCGAACCAGTGGATGTTGGGAGTTGGAAGTCCACCGGTAACTGTGGATTTAAGTGTTATGGTAGTTCCTACGATTGCTTGCATGTTTACGTAATGTGTTGATACGGAAGGTATTCCAGTGTTATATACGGTTGCTAAACGACTTGTTATTGATAAACCGCCGTTGAAGTGTGCTATGGCTTGGATTTGATCTCCTACGTTTAGATATCCATGTAAGACTGAGAGACCATCGCTTATTTGGCCAGTTCCTTTGGGATAGTATTTATTGAAATTGCGCCATTCGTATGATTCGATGTTAGGAGCTATGCAGCAAGCACTTGTGTAATCCACTACGGACCAATCTTTTCCATTTGGTGTAATTGCTGTGTCAGGCGGCTCGTATATCCAAAATGGTTTAAAGTCAGTTGGGTATAATGCAAAAAGACAACCGCTAAAGTTTGTGCTAATTGCGTGACGTCCTGAGAGTATGCTGGCACCATAGATGATGCCGTTTTGTCCTACTGTGATGAAACTGCAAGATGTGGCTTCGTCTCTTGGAATATTAGGTTTAAATCCTGTAATGCCTAATATTTGGCTATCTGTGCAAGGTATCTCGGTGCGAGAGTTGTAAAGAATTGTGAACGTGTTTTCGTCTTTTGACATCAAAAATAGTCCAGTTCCTGGAGCATCTTGGTATGTTCCTATGTATCCATTTTTTGTTTCTATAAGTGGTGCTGTAAATATGGCAGTATTGATTAACTCGTTGGATTTGGTATTTACTTTTGAGATTTTTCCGTTTTGTACTTTGTAGAAACAACTATAGGGATTATTGCCAGAATTTGTGCGAGTTGTAGTGCCATAGATTATGCCATTTGACATAAGTGTTGGGGGGGTGGGATCGCTGGCATCAATCTCTGCTAAGTCGGCAATTTCTGTGTAACCGGAACCATCGAGGTTTATGGAAAAAATGGTACCGTTGTGATTTGTGATTCCTACGTCTTCTGTAACTCCATAAATTTTGTTATCGTACCCCATGCTTATACCTATTGGGTAGGTTGCTGTATATTTTTTGATTGTTCTGCTTGGAATTGTTGTTCCTGTTTGTACAGGCCCCCAAGTGATTGGATGTCCAATAAAGTTTGTTCCTTGAACAATATTGAAACTTTTTGTGTCAGCATTAACTAAAGTGCCAAAATTCTTGAGAATATTGTAGTTGTTTCCATCGAGATTCATTGCAAAAAGGGTACCTCGGTTTTTGTTTCCGCCGTAGTAGGTTGTTCCGTAAAGCATACCGTTTTGTCCTAGTAGTAACCAATTGGGGTAAGCACCGTCGGGTTTTCCTTTGAAAGAATATATATGTGTATAACCTGTACCGTTTGTGCTTATTCGGAAGACAGCACCACCTCCAAAGTCTCCACCGTAAGTAACACACCCGTAGATATATCCATTTGTTGCAACAATAGGACCTGTTGGTCTTGAACCATTTGCGTCAAATCGGTGTACGATTGTATAATGTCTACCTGTGTTGGCGTAATCATCTGTTGTTGGTATACGCACTTTGAACATTACACCGGCTCCATCAAAATTTGTATCGTTTATTCCACCATACCTTGCTGTACTATATATCCAACCATCGTATTCCAATGGTGTATTTTCCAATCGTTTACCATCTTCGTCGTTTACTTCTGCGAACGAGTAGTATTGGTTTCCGGTGTAAGCGTGTCCTGTATCATTGCCAAATGCCGTGAGGCTGGATAGTAGACTGATAAGGGTAATGAGTTTTTTCATATATATAGTATTTTTATTTGGTTCCACTACCTTGTATGTATGGGGCAATGAGTCTTAACGCACGTTCGTTGTCTTCACGTTGAGTGATTGGAAGGTCTGTGTTTTGTAAAACGATTGTTTCATCTGGGTTATTTGGGTTGGTAAAGGTGTTTGTCCCAGAAAAAAATGGAATTCTTATAACGTTGGTTCCAAATCGTCCTCCTGTGAGTGTTTCATAATATTGGATGTTATTTTGTATAATATTAGTAACCCAATAGTTTGATGATTGTATAATTTTGTTTGTTGCGTTGTAATAAACGAGAACTCCTCCGTTTGTAACAATGATATTTTTGTTGGTGGGACAAGAGGTGAAGTTGGGATACCAATCTGTAAGTTGTTGGAATCTATCGGTCCATGGAAGATACCAGTTTGTGATGTCTGGCAGAAATACTTGCCCACCTGAGATGACGACTTTGTTTGTGGCGTAGTTTGTTGTCATTAGACTAATATTAGTCTGATAGGCATTTGTGAAATAAAATTGAAAAGCGTTGCCGAACGTAAATGGGGTTGGTTTAGTTTGAATGCTTTTTTCAAATCCAAGACCTAGTGGACCGCTTAGAGCTGTAAGTAGAATATAGTTTCCAGGTTCTAGCCCTCTCCAATCTATCCAAACGAATCTATTATTTATATCATCAGTCCATTTGCAGTTTGGGGCTATGGTGTCATTAACTTGGTGTCTTTGATTTCCTAATAGAAGATAGTCGTCATAAGCGTCTTGACTAATGAATATTACAATATCATATTCATCAAGCCATCCGAATGGAACGATTGTTTGATATGCATATGCGGTTTGGTAGTCTGCGCTTGGTATGCTTATTATTGAGTCTGTTCCATATTGGTCATAAGTAACTCCAGTAATGAAATAATCTACGCCTTCCCATAGGGAGTTTGTATTGTCGTATATGCCACTTAATTCAAGTTGTGTCTTTGTATTTTGGTTTTTTAGAATTGCATTGGCTTCTCGAAAGGCAAGGTCTATGCGAGCAAGTTGCATTGCATTTTTTTCCTGCATTTGTGGAAATGTGAGTACGCCGTGATAGCATTGCCCTCCTTTTTCTGGAAATCTCATGTAACTATTTCCTGATGTAATATCGTCTTGTGCCCCCCAATATTCTAGGAGACCGCTTGCGAATCCAGAGATGATGACGAATACTTTAAGGGTTGTTGTATTTGTGGGCTCTGGTGCAATAAATCTGTTTGTGGGTGAGATGCTTGGATCGTTTACTATGAAACGGCTTAGATCGTAATTGTTGTAATTTGTGCCTGTAGTGAGTTCTTTTGTGTTATTGCTTTTCTTTTTAACGTTTTTGATGGTGTTGTTAATGGTTTCTAATGATTTACTTTTAATTTCACACTTTTTGCTATTTGCTACTATTGGTATTGTTTCGTTTGCTTGTTCAATTTTCCAAGAGTGCCCATTTCCGTCATTTATTGTACCCATGATATAATTGTCGATTTTGCTGATTATGAAGAAACCATTTCTTGTGTTTTTCAATGTTCCTTCAATGGATATACCATTAAAGTTGTTTGTTTCTCTTTTGGTGATATAGCCTTCCCAATCAGTTGAGTTTTCAACGAGATTTATTTCGATGTTTGTTACTCCTTCTTCAAAGCATCCTTTATTGATTTTGGAACTTCCTGTGTCTTTGACAATAAGTGTTGCTGCTTGGCTTATAGTGCATAGGATTATGCAGATTAGTAGTGTAATATAGGTTTTCATGTTTCTTTCAGACTATTTTAGGAATTATGCTGCAATGTTGAAAACATTGCAGTTTTCGTATTGGGTTGAGGGGTGTGATTTTAGCGTGTGGTATATTCGCTAATGGCCTGCCCCAAAAAGCTGGATTGGTTATGGGAGCCCTGCCAATGTTTATTTGTTTCTGCTGTTTAGTTTGGGGCAGGGCAGGGCAGTCGAATTTGGCTCGCCACTTATAGAGTAGTGGGCTCACTGTGTACTTGGCGCAAATGTCCTTGATCGGGAGGGGCATTCAGCTTCACGCAACATGTTGATGATTTTTTCGTCGTTTAATTGGCTCTTTTTTATTTGTTCTGCTTTCTCTTTTTTCTTTTACCAGCAGAACTCTACTTTATATATGTCCATTTTTTGCGAAGTAGGCCACGTTATGTTTCACTCTAATAGTCTTGACTAAGAATAACGCTACCCGTCTGATTTGTCCCAGAAAATAGGCCGAATCCAGAGCCTAATTTTTGCACCACAACGCCACTAATAACGAGAGTTTTGTGAGTTGACGAGTTTGTCACTGTACCGCTGAATAAACCGGTTGCGTTGGCAAAAATGAGTTTTCCAATATTGGAACCTGTCGCTTGATTGTTGTTTTTAAGCAAAAAGCTGTTCGTAATTTCTGATTGCAGATTTCCACCCTTTAACACAAGAACGCCATTAGTAAAACCTAATGCTCTCATTCCATTGGTGTAAGTATACCCAGAACCAACAGCCTCAGATTGATTGGTAAAACCACCCGAATACATTTTAGTAGTTGCGTGATTAGAATTTATCCAAGTAAGCCAGCCACTAATATCTCGATCTGGTAAATTGGTAAATGTCAGCCAACCGAGAATGAACCCCTTCTTTGAATACAAGGAAGAATAAAACGGAAACAAACCTTCTTGGGATAAGGTTGATGATGAGGTTACTACTGTCCCATCACCCAAAATGCCGCTGAAGTTGACTTTACCATTTATATCAACAGAAACAGTGCCATAGCCGTAACCGCCTGGCTGTAACGCAGAATTCTCCTCACCAGCAATTGCCATTGTATATTTCTCTCTACTTTGTGCTGCTGGATTGGTTTTTGAAAAAACATTACGGTGACTGTCGAGTATAGCTGTCCAAGTCGTATTACTAATCACTCCGGTAATTCTATTTTGGCCACCAAAATCTAATTGCAATGATACTACCGGAGAAACAGTCCCACTGGTGGCTCTGCCCGACCATGTGCCATCCAATGAAAATTTACTTGAAAACGAGTATTTGTTAGAAGCCTGCAATTGGGCACTAAAGCTGCCATTTGTACTCACCATGGCAGTGAAGAATCCATAGCCTTGCGGACCAGCACCATTTGCGTTTGTAAACAGCCCTGAATATTCACCTGCAACAGAAATGAATGGGTTGCTAATGAAAGTGGCCACAAGTGTCAGATTGGATTGCATAACAAAGGACAGTACTGGGTTTGTGGTAGTTTGTCCGCTTACCGAATTGCTCCAGCCAACAAAGAGAGCTCCCTTACAGGCAGAGGCCTTTATTGAGTAACTGTTACCAATTACGAGAAATTGATCATCGTAATTTGGAGAAACACTGCCAAAACCATTTGTAAGAATATTCAAAGCAGCATAGGGAATAAAGACAACATTCACAGTGGCTGTGCTCGAATAATTACCATTGTTATCAATAGCGTATGCCCTGAGGACGTTTGTACCATTGACAAGAGTGACGTTACCTGTCCAGTTTGTCCAGCCGTCTGTTGTTATCGCTTTTTGCCATGCATCGTTTTGTTTACAATACCAGACGGATGAGACCGCAACGTTGTCGCTACATTTTCCGCGCATGGTAAAGCTAGCGTTGCTGGAGATTTGAGTGCCTTTAACAGATAGCGTCAACGTCGGGGGCTGATTGTCTATTTCAGTGTATGTGGCAGTTTTATATGTCACTTTACCATTCGAAATTGTAACGTTCTGGTTTGAGGGCATATGCCAGCCAGAAATGGCACTGAACGTGATAGTGTGTGATCCCACCGACAGATTGCTTACCGTTGAGCCACTCGCATAGAATTTCCCGTAGTCCACACTCCATTTGGCACCGGCTTTGACAGCTCCAGTGGGAGTTATTGTCAAATTAATGGAGCCCAATTGTTGTGTGTAGTTTCCGGTAAAGAAGATAATTCCATTTGTCTGTATATTCGCTTCAATACTGGGAGGTGTTGTCCACCCGTCAATAGTGTTACAGCTAAAAGAGTGAAGTCCAAGAACTACATCCATAATTGTCGTTCCGCTCGTATGCCATGCACCGTTGTCAAGTTTCCATTTCGCCCCGGCGTCAATTGCTGTGGCCGGGGTGATTATCCCAACTACCACAGCGCCTTGAGGCACGTAAATACCAGTCGTAGTTGTCGTTGAGTTAGTGTTAACTGTAACTATCTGGCTGTTCGGTGTTATCCATCCGTTGATATCGCTAAAGATGATGGTGTGATCACCTGGAGTTACATCAGAAACGGTCGTCCCGCTACTTTGCCATTCACCATCATCAACCTTCCATAGTGCTCCAGCATCAATGGCGTATGTTGGAGTGATGCTAACTTCTATCGAACCATTTTTCGATAGATAAGTCCCAGTAACTGTCATTGTCGAGTTGCTCTTTACAGTAATGATTTGGTCCGGTGGAGTCATCCACCCGTCAACTGTACTAAAACTGATGGTGTGTTTGCTTTGTGATATATTTGAAACCGTCACTCCACTGTTATACCACATTCCACCGTCTATTTGCCATTGAGCCCCGGAATCTATGGCAGTTTCAGGTTCGATTGTCACATGAAGTGCGCCATCCACTTGATAGGTTGCAGTAACTTTAGTGGTTGTATTATCTTGTATCGAAACAATTTGATTTGTGGGTTTTGTCCATCCGTTGACTTCACTAAACTTAATGGTGTGTCTGCTAGGAAAAAGTCCTGAGACTGTTGTTCCACTTCCCTGCCACTCTCCAGAATCAACACGCCACTGAGCACCCATATTTATTGTCATCTGATTGGGGAGTAATTGTACTTGGAGTGATCCATAGGGGCCAGTATATTCCTTCGTTTTATAGTCCTCGTAGAAATGATCCCAACCATTCTTTCCAGGTAAGTAATATATAATAAACTGCGGAGAAGTTAGATCGAAAAAACCCCCATTATCATAATCTGGTACATCGCCAAGAAAGTAAGCTGAGGAAAGACTACTGCAGTGATAGAACACTTCATCCCACATGCAACTGACGCTCTCGGGGATGATAATGCTATTTAGTTTTACGCAGTGACTAAATGCCTCTCGACCAATACAGCTGACACTATTGCCAATCGTTACGTCTTTCAAATTAACACACGTGAAAAAAGCATAATCTTCAATGTTTGTGACGCTATCAGGAATTTCAATACTACTTAAAGTTTCACACTGGGCAAATGTGTTGAAGCCAATAAGCTTTGCCTTGCTGCCGAGGTTGATACTTTTCAGATTGAGGCAATCGTAAAAGGCCTCATTACCAAAAACAATTACGTTGTCTCCTAGTTCAATTTTTATTAACTTTTTGCATTCATTGAACGCATAATTACCAATATTTGTAACACTAGCCCCCACAGTGGCGGTCGTTAGACCGGAGCATTCATTAAACGCATAGTCACCTACGTCAATTACAGTGTCGGGAATAACAATACTGGAAAGACTACTACATCTATCGAACGCATTGGTTCCTATAATGGTAACAGGCCTACCATTGATTTGCGCAGGAATTGATACACTACCATCCGAACCAGTATAGCGATTAATTGTGATTGATCCGTTCTCATTAGTAGAATAAGTAAAAGCAAGATTACCGATAGCGTTTACTGATGCCAGGAGGACTGTTATGAGGATAAACGATAACGCAATATCCTTATACTTTGAATGCCCACTACATATGCAATTTTTGTTCCCCGTCAATAGGCTACTTTTTATTTTTACAATATTCATATTTTATCTACCATTTTTTTAATAAAAAGACTGGAATTCATCTCATGAATACCTTGTAAATATGAGTGCAGCGGCGAGATATACAAGACCTTGAAAGTTTTCGGCATGATATATTCACAGCGCATCACCAAGCGACGGAAGTTGTTCCACTTTCCATCGACGGACATACCGGTGTAGTGGGTGTCCGTCTTGTGGGAACACGGCGTCTCAGTCGGTCGAGACAGATTTTTTCGATGGTGTAGTTTTTCATCAAACTCTCATTAAGTTTTTCACTGTCATAAGGCTTGTCTTCAATCAAGTGCTCTGGCACCTCCTTGACCACTCGCTCATCCAACGTGGGTTCCACCAGCTTCACTTCAGCTGGCGAAGCGCTTTCTGTCCGCAGGGCGATAAGAAGGCCATGGCCGTTTGTAATGCTCATGATTTTGGTGCCTTTGCCACGCTTGGTTTTGCCGACTTGGAACCCCCTTTTTTTGGCCGGAACAAACGTCCTGTCCACGAAGTATTCTTTAAGGTCGATTCCCTCGGCTTCCTTGAGGTGTTTGCCAAGGTAAGGAGGATCTTTTGGATCACTCCGGAGCGCGCCCAATTCTGGAAGCGCCGATGTACGGTTTGGTATGGGCCATACTGGGATGGCAGGTCTTGACACAGGGCTCCTGTGCGCAAAATCCAAAGAGTGCCGTTGAAGACTGTTCGTCGGTTGTCCCGCGGGCGTCCACGCTTGTCCTTCCTGCCTTGATCGGTGGGCAGAATGGGCTCGATGAGATTCCGCTGTTGGTCTGTCAAATCCATCCATATCTACTTATACACCTTTTGTAAAAGTAAGAGGCAAATTTTCCCTAATCTATATCAAACTATTTATGAGATGGATACTAATGATCAACAATGTGTTATATAGGGATCGCATTTTTGAATTGCCTTTTTTATACCGCCTATTTCTCATTCCTGTAGATTTATAGTTCGGGCGCTCAATGTCAGTCTATGGAAAAAGGCGAACACGATAGAATCGTTTTACATCACTTATAGAATTTGTATCAATCCATTGAAATGGTAAGTTTGTAGGAGAAACAATGTTAGCTATTGATGTCCAGTCCACAAGATTCGTTGATGTCAGAATTATATAATCTGGGTCGTTTGGTCCATTGATACTCAGAGCCGGATAACCTGACACGATTTTCACGAATTCAATAGTTGGTTGTTTTGTCGCATTGACAATGATTTGAAAGCTTTGTTTCGCGCTCAAAGAAGGGGTTCCATTGTCAGAAACGGCAACAGTTACCCAGTTTGTAGTTGACGCACGCGAAGAAGCGGAACGCCATGTAAAATAACCACTGGTTGAATCCAGTTTTGAGTCAGGCGGTCCCTCTATTAGACTGTAAGTCAATATCTGTTTTGGTATGTCTGCGTCGGTAGCATGCATTATTACTTCCAAGGTTTTACCAGGATTAATGACAAAATTTGTATTTGCTAAAGAGTCGAATATGGGCGCACTGTTGACTTCATTTACAAACACAATGAATGAATTCGTCGCACTGAGCGCTGGAGTGCCATTGTCGGTTACCACCGTGATAAAGATGTTTGTGCTGGGACCTTGCGCTTCGGAAGGAGTCCAAGTAATAACGCCATTTGAACCGATACTTGCGCCGTCAGGAGATACCACCAATTTGTAAGTCAATGTATCGTTTGGCATATCTGCATCGGTAACGGTATTGGTCACATACAAAGGAGTCAATTCGTTGATGACCTGATTGGTTTGGTGAAGCAACACCGGTCGAGCATTGAGCACCTCCAAAGAAAACCAGTTAATGCCATAATTGGTCTGCCAAGCAGCACCAAAGGGAAGAGCAGTTGTTCGAAAAATACTATTGAGAGAGTCATAATTCACAACCCGAAAGATTGAACCCTTTGCTGGGATGTAACCATTAAGTAATGTGGCCCCGATAGTTCCAGCCGCAGAAGTATTATTTAATAAAATTGTGCCGTAATCGACAAGGCTGCTTATGCCGATGTTAAGCTTTCCTCCACTCAGTGTAGTATTACCAGCCAGAGATAGACAACCCTGTTGAACATTAAGCGTGCCAGTATTGGAAAACGCAACACCAATTGTGGTCGTTCCCGATTCGTCTGTCTTGGTCACAGTACCTGAATTGTTAAATTTTTCGGAGCCCGAGGCGACCCAAATACCGCAATTACATTGTATGTTCCATGTTGCACATTCCATGTTTTGTATGCATCCACAATTTCCAAA